>Ga0075558_130_pt1 | contig 1943 bp, 3 predicted proteins | sample RifGroE2_FD_68114 | JGI IMG/M metagenome (GOLD analysis project Ga0075558, IMG submission 68114) | candidate division TM6 bacterium GW2011_GWE2_41_16 | reverse complement strand
AAAACTAAAAAACATGTAATCCACACGGAAGAATCAAGTCATGAAAAATTTATTTTTTTACATCCTTACCATCGCAAATCTTGCCTCATACAACATGAATGCGATGGAACAACAGCAAGCAATCGCCTATCAAGGACAAACTCACGAACCTCGCAGATTTCCACTCACGTTAAAATTAAAATTGTATATACACCATAATGATCGTGTATATCACGACTGCGATGTCATTATCAAAAAAATGGTTCCAGAACACGCAACGATAGCAGATATTTTTAATAACTCGATTGCACTCTGGCACGAAACGCATCTACCCATTGAGTGTATATTTATACAGCAAGATCAATTAAGACCTGTGACAGGTCAAAATCGCATCATCGATTTGATAAACCCAACAAACCATAATCGTCAAATACTCAACTTTCGTATTGTGTATGCACTACACAATACTTGAACCATAAAAAATGCTCTCTTGAACCCTGGAGGTTCTGTGCTACTCTGCTCATGTTTCACAAAAAACAGAAGGAGCGCACATGTCTGGTACCATCGCAAAAAAATACATCACCGTTTTACTTATTGTAACTACCTTACTGGTCTGTCTTGGTCTTATTTTTATTTATTCATCGAGTTCAGTGTTTGCTCTTGAGCGATTTAACGCGCCCGGATACTTTGTAAAAAAGCAACTGATTGGTCTTGTTCTCGGCCTTATATTGCTCGTACTTACCACGTTTTTTTCTCCCCGCGGCCTCAAAAAACTCGCGCCCATTATCTTTATTGCCGCTCTGATACTTACCGCATGCACGCTTATTCCTGGTCTTGGCATAACCATTCACGGATCAAAGCGTTGGCTGAACTTGGCAGGGTTCGTCTTTCAGCCGAGCGAGTTTTTAAAACCTGCTACCGTGCTCATGGCTGCCTACATCCTTGATCGAAATTATTTTGCAACCCACTCATTATTCAAAACATACGTCCCCATGCTTGCACTCATGGGTATGATTGCGGGGATTCTTTTGCTTCAGCCTGATTTTGGGCAGACAGTAACACTGTGTGCAACTATGCTTTCCATGCTTTTTATTGCTTATACCCCTATATCATATTTGCTGTATACAGGGCTACTTATTTTGCCCATTTTACTCGTACTTGTTGTCCTCAAGCCTTACCGATTTGAGCGTATTCTTACCTTTCTCAATCCCTGGCAAGACCCGCAAGGCAAGGGCTTTCAGATTATTCAGTCTCTTATAGCAATAGGATCAGGTGGTTTTTGGGGCGTAGGCATAGCGCACTCAAAACAAAAATTTTTTTACCTGCCTATGCAACACACCGACTTTATCTTTTCGATCATTGCTGAAGAAACCGGCTTTATCGGCTGCCTGCTCATCATAGCTCTCTACATTATATTTTGGATGTGCGGTATCAAACTTGCACTTGCCACTAACGACATATTTGCACGCCTGACACTCATCGGCTGTAGTGTGATGATCACTCTGCAGGCATTCATTAATATCAGTGTGACCACCGCGTTTTTGCCAACCAAAGGGCTTGGATTGCCCTTTATCAGTTATGGCAATTCAGCCCTTATTGCCTCGCTATGGCTCGTAGGCATTATGATTGCGTGCAGCAAAAAAACTGCATAACAAAGACACTTTTTGCGTGTGTATGTATACTAAAAATATTAATTAACGCATATACACTTGTATCATCAAGGGATCATATGAAACACATATTTACTCTATTTCTCATGTGCCTGTCATGCTCACTGTACGGTATGGAGAGCAAACAGCAGAAGCCAACACAAATCAAATATATTATTCGTGACATATATGTTCACGTCAGACAACCAAATACAGCGCAATTTCAACTCTGAGGCGCATCATTGAATTAGTGAAATAAGCCAGGTGACGGTAAAGTGATTCTGAGTTTTAACCAAAAAAACGACAGGATCACAA
>Ga0075558_130_pt2 | contig 2651 bp, 2 predicted proteins | sample RifGroE2_FD_68114 | JGI IMG/M metagenome (GOLD analysis project Ga0075558, IMG submission 68114) | candidate division TM6 bacterium GW2011_GWE2_41_16 | reverse complement strand
AAAACTAAAAAACATGTAATCCACACGGAAGAATCAAGTCATGAAAAATTTATTTTTTTACATCCTTACCATCGCAAATCTTGCCTCATACAACATGAACGCAATGGAACAACAAGCACCACCAAATAATGCCTTTGCTTCCGCACAGCAACCAACCCAGCCGCACAAGATAGAATCAACATTTTTATTCAACGTACATTTTGAAAAAGAAAATGTTGATACAACACATTCACTATCCGATAGAGAGTGCTCAGCACAAACAACCTGGGGAGAAATTTTAAACCTCACTCATCAACGATACGGCGAAAAGTTCATCATTCCTAAAGTTACGTTTCGCTTTGTACGGGCAACAGGTTTTGTGCATTATGTTTCCTTTACAAAAACAGATATTGACTCTTGGGAACCAACAACAAATTTTCAAGACATTCTTTTAGAAATTCTTGATAAAGAGGTATGGACCAAAACTAAAAATCTCATCATTACACTTACGGTTCAACAATCGACATTACCCATTGATGCACAAGTACCTACATTGTCCAACAAACAACGCCGAGATCTTGCAATAGAGAAACAAATGCTTCAGAAAAAATTGGAACATTTACTCAAAAAGGCTCTAAATGATTATGCATCAGGCAGAAATCAATTCGTATCTTTTTTATTAAGAAATTTTTTACTAGAGCAGAAGCGATTTATAGAAGCACTGAATCATGACTTTCAATAAAAACTCTCGTCTTCGAAATAAAAAACACATTAAAAAGGATTACGACATGATGAAGAATTTTATTTTTTCTCTCCTCATCGCAACCAGTTTTGTAACATACCCAATCAATGGCATGGAACAAACTACGTCTACAACGACTACGCTACCCCTCCAAGCTCATCATCCTAAAAATGCAACCGCTTGCTGTACTGATTTTTTTAAAGCTATCAGAGAAAACAACCCACGTGCACTACTCGAGATTGCTCAACAGAGAAAAATCGATATTGAGGCCAAAAATCCTGATACAGGGCTCACCCCTTTACTTACGGCAATTCAGCATGATGTGCTTGAAAAAGCTATTGTACAGTCTCAAGCTTTCAAAGAGAAAGCTGGCCTCACCCTACATCCAAGTCTTCAGGTCATTTCCATATTACTTATGCTTGAAGCAAATCCATATGCTGCATGGTTGAGATGTACAGAAACGCACCAAAATGCTGTACTAGAAGACCTTTCATCACAATTTAAAAAAATACGAAACTTATCCTTTGATGAGCCAAAAGAAATAGTAACACCCGAGAAAAAAGCCTTAGAGCTCCTCAAACAAGCAAAAGAAGGCTGGGATCTTTACGAAGGACAATATGCTTCTGGTGTTGTTACACAACGCCTTTTTGAGCAAATAGTTGCGACACAACAACGGGTCCCTCAGCAGCTTAATTTTGATGTGAACGATCTCGCCTTGGCAATGCGAACACAATACATACGCATACCAGCTTTTGCCGATATGACTAATCTTACCCACACAACACTGGCAACAGGCCCCACGCAAAGAGCTTCAACAACAGCGACAACAACAACCACTACTACAACATCGTCGGTTCGTGAAATGTCAGCCTCTTCAAATTCACGATCTGCAGAACAATATACGCTTTTTGACGCAATACACGATGTCAACCTTGATCTTATTATCCGTTTAGCCCATAGCCCAAAATTTAATATTGAAACAAGAGAAACCGCCAATCAAACTGACGTAACGCCTCTCATGACGGCCGCTCTACTCGGCAACTTGCAAACGATACACATACTCCTTATGCTCGGCGCAAGCCCCCTTGCTACCATGCATAAAACATCTGGATTCACCGTCCTCAAAGCTGTAACTGAGGCGCAAAAACAAACAAATCCTCATGAGCGAACCCCGTCGTTACTCAAAAATCAACGATTCGTGATAGAAATACTCACGGAGGCAGAAAAAGCTTGGGTTCAAGGCACACAAAATGGTTTTATACAATACCTTTTTGGATTGGTCAAAGCGCAGCAACAAAAGCTACCTTTTGACATAAACGATCTTAAGAGTGCAATAGAAAAGCAAACACAGACACGTGCACAAACAACTCGACCTTCGCGTGTTCCCGCGAATCTGCCTACATCTCTGTCTGCTCTTTTGCCTGCAACAACAACTACTACTATCACAACCCAGCCTACGTCCAACAATCACCAACCGGTTTCGACACCATCATTGCCGATGGCACCAACAACCACACTAGCTCAACCTAGTATTACAACCACAACTTTCTCAACTTCAACACCAGCGTGCCCTCCCTCTTATTTTAATCCTATTCTTCTCGAGGGAAATGCGCTCTTTGAAGCAATACGAGGACAGCGCTTGGTCCCTATTCTGAGTCTCGCATACTCCAAAGAGTTCAATATTGAAATAAGAGAAGATGGAAAAACGCCCCTCATGGCCGCCGCTATACATGGCAATATGCACGTGCTATCCATTCTGCTTATGCTCAGGGCAAACCCCCTTGCTACGGGTCATTTTTCTTTTACGGCTCTAGATCTCGCAGAGGCAGCACACAATGCTGTAGCTGTAGGACTTCTCACAGAAGCCCTGCAAGCATGGCGTAATCATACACAAAATGCATTCATAGCAAAACTTTTTAGCCAGGCAGAA
>Ga0075558_133_pt1 | contig 4200 bp, 3 predicted proteins | sample RifGroE2_FD_68114 | JGI IMG/M metagenome (GOLD analysis project Ga0075558, IMG submission 68114) | candidate division TM6 bacterium GW2011_GWE2_41_16 | reverse complement strand
TGGGACTTCTGGAACTGCGAAGACTATCATATGGGCATCTACCTCAAAGGCGTATGCCCAACAGGTACCAAAATTGATAGCTGCTACCAACACGATGTATTCAAACCACTTATTGGTAACAGTAAGCACTGGGAACTTGGCGGCGGTCTTTCGGCACACGCAGAACTTTGGAACTGCAATGACGACCAAAAACTCACCTTGTACTTTGAAGGCGACTTGACCCATATGTTCCAAAATACCCAAGTACGTAGCTTCGACTTTAAGAGCGCTGGCGCAATGAGCCGCTACATGCTCTTGAAGGAATACCAAGCAGGAACAACGGGCGCAACTGGTGTCACAACTGGTAACGTATACAACGGCCACCTGTTCAACGCAATCGACTACGCAACCCGTTGCGCAAAAGTATCGGTTGGCATTAAAGGTGATGCAACATTAAAACTTCAATACAGCAGCTGCGGCTGGAACTTCGGCCTCGGTTACAACCTCTATGGCTCAAGTAAAGAAAAAGTATGCATCGGCGGTGCAGCAGCTAACACGCTCACCGGTACCTATGCATTCAAAGGTTGCTCAGCAGTTGATGCACTTGGATATGTAACAACAACCGCAGCCACTAGTTTACTCGCAACAAATCCTTCAGCTATTTACTCGCAACATAATAATACATTTGGTCTGTCAACATCGGTAAGCACAGCAACAATTTCCAACTGTGGATCTTGCACGCTAACTTCAAGCACTGCAGATAATTCCGTTGCACTTTCTTCTGCAAATGCTACAACTGCTGCCTTTATTTATGTTTGCCCATTAGTAAATTCTGGTAATGTTGGTGGATCAAGCGCTGTGACTATAATACCAGCATACGAATCATCGACAACAACTCCATTGATTACCGGTGCATCAGCAGGCGTACTCACAACACCTCGCGTGTATGCTCCAGTAACATTGACAACTGCAAACCTCGACAAATGCTCGGGCGCAGCAGCATCGCAGATCGTTAACAAGATCTTCGGAACCATCGGATACGAGTGGAAAGCTTGCGACTGGAAGCCTTTCATGGACATCGGTGCAGAAGTTGACCTTGCAACATCCAAAAAATGCTGCTCGGCAAACCAATGGGGCGTATGGCTCCGTGGTGGCCTCGGCTTCTAATCGGTTGGTGTAATAAAAACACACAACATCGCACACTACGAAGGGCCTCGGGTAAAACCGGGGCCCTTTCAGTTGAACTTCGCTATACATAAGGGCTCTGCCCTTATTAAAAGCACTTCTTTCAAAGGGTTGCGCTATAAAAATGTTTTGACTAGAGTGTTCAAGAAATTTATGAATTTTTTTTGAAATAGGAAGGATCAGAAAAAACGGTCTCCACCATATTTGTCATATGACCTTTTTTAACACGAGGAGTTTTTTTATGAAGCATCTTGTCCAATCAATTTTGCCGCTTGCGCTGCTCTCGACGGTTTTTGCCGTTTCAGCAGGCTCATGCTGCGGCGGTTCAAGCACAAGCTCAACTGGTAGATCCGAAAAAAACTGCTGCTGCACACCACACACCATGTTCATTCCTCGTTCGGTAGGTTCAAACACCGCACGAGAAATGCTCCCATATGAGCATCAATATTCAACAAACTGCTGCATGACCGGCGGTCTTGGCGCCAACTTGGCATACCAGCAAACATTCGATAGCGCTCGTATTGCACGCTGCCTGTTTGGCAGCAGCACGCTCAACTTCGCAGGTTTTGAATCCGGATCATCGGATGCAATCGTTGCAGATTACTTCGGTTTATCAACCTACGGCACCGGCTCAATCAGCTTTAGACCAAAAATACAAAATTTTTTGATTGACTTTAACCTTTACCTCGGGTTTGGTGGCTGCGCATCAGGCTTGTACTTTCGTGCATTTGCTCCCATGATCTGGTCACAATGGAAACTACAAACAAACTGCGGCTGCGGCTCATGCCCAGGCTGCCCAACACCGGTAACCTCAACAATAGCATTCGATCAAACACCATTCCCTGCAGGCTACATGAACACAATAAACACGGAAGAAGGCGCACCGGCAGCACTGACCCAAACAGAACCTGTGGCTCTATCAATTCAAGATGCATTAAGCGGCGATTTTACGTTCGGTGACATGCAACACAAATGGTCCTATGGCCGCTTTAACACCGATTGCTGCGCTAAAAATAAATGGGGCATTGCAGACGTTGACCTGATGCTTGGTTATGACTTTTTGAATTGTGAAGATTACCATGTAGGCATTTACCTCAAAGGCGTATGCCCAACCGGTACCAAAATCGACAGCTGCTACCAAGCAGATGTATTTAAACCTATGATCGGTAACGGCAGGCACTGGGAACTCGGTGGTGGTCTCTCGGCACACGCAGAACTATGGAACTGCGATGACAACCAAAAACTCACCGTGTACTTTGAAGGCGACTTGACCCACATGTTCCAAAACACCCAAGTACGTAGCTTCGATTTTACGGGCAAAGGAACAATGAGCCGTTACATGCTGCTCAAAGAATACCAAATGCAAACAACCGGCCTCACCTATGATAACCATTTGTTTAACGCAATCGATTACGCAACCCGCTGCGCAAAAGTATCGATTGGCGTACGCGGCGATGCAACCTTGAAGTTTGTATACAGCAACTGCGGCTGGAACTTTGGCCTGGGCTACAACCTCTATGGCTCAAGCAAAGAAAACGTATGCATTGGCGGCGCGGCAGTTAACACACTTACCGGCATTTATGCATTCAAAGGCGACGCGCCTGTTGATGCAGTAGGATATACCGTTAACGGTCCTACAGCAGCTCCTGTAATTAATGCAGCAGTTAATGGTGTACCAACTGCAATTTACTCACAAAAAAACAATGGATTTGGTTTATCAACATCCGAGAGTGGCGCAACAATAACATTAGCAGCAACACCTGACTCAGCCGTTGATCTTTATATTGCTCCTACTGCTAACACATCAAACAATGGATTCTTGTACGTAAATCCATTACTGCAACCCGATGCTGTTTTGAACTTCACAAATCCTCCTACGAACACAATTCCTAATCCAATAAGCAACCTCGCAGGGAAACATGCATTTGAATCATCATCAACAGAACAGTTACTTCAACAAGCAGCAACTGGAGCTCTCGTAGATCCTCGTACTTACACGCCAACAACCATCACCCCAGCAAGTCTCAACAAATGCTCGGGCGCAGCAGCTGCTCAGCTGGTCAACAAGTTCTTTGGTACGGTCGGTTACGAGTGGAAAGCTTGTGACTGGAAACCGTTCATGGACATCGGTGCCGAGTTCGATCTTGCATCAACCAAAAAATGCTGCTCGGCAAATCAATGGGGCATTTGGATCCGCGGTGGCCTCGGCTTTTAATCGATACACAACTATGATTGTGCTTTAAAAACATCAGGTTATGCAAACCACAAAGGGCCTTGGGAAAAACCGGGGTCCTTTGTAGTTTGAATAACCTGTTAAAAAAAATATTTGCCCAACATGTTTAAAAATATCAATTAGACCAATCTTTTAAAATCATCATGTAAGATATGCAATTGAATTGCATATCTTACATGATTGTATTCATACGTTCGATTTCGTATTCATTGATTTGACGTGTAACAGTATCAAAACTCACTCCAACCAAAACCAGTTGTTGCTTTGTTGCTTGGGCAAGAAATCCGCGATAATATTCTTTGCGCTTAATTTGTTCAAGAGCCTTTTTGGCTGAATCATCGATTTTAAACTCAAAAATATATTTTTTAGAGCCAAACTCGATCATGGCATCAATGCTACCCAAAGCAGTAGCCACCTCAACTCGTGTTTTAAAGCCAGCTGCCTGACAGATCAAAAAGAAAATCGTTTGATAAAAAGCTTCTCCACGTTTAAACAACATAAAGGGAATCATGCTAAGCATATGGTTAAATTGTTCAACGAACAGTTCAATATCATCAGACTGCAAAGCTAAACGAATTTTTCGAATGCCTGCGCTAAAATCACTCTCAGAAAGCTTACCCACATAAAACATGAGCTTGTTGATAAATGCATGCGCAACTTCAGCATTCGGATAACCCAATACATACGTTCTATCCGTTTTGTTGTATGATTTAATCGTCAAATAGCCTGTTTGATAGAGCAAAATTTTGATGGATAAAAAATCGATATCAGCCGATTCAAACTCTGATTCAGAAATTTCTAAT
>Ga0075558_135_pt1 | contig 5281 bp, 3 predicted proteins | sample RifGroE2_FD_68114 | JGI IMG/M metagenome (GOLD analysis project Ga0075558, IMG submission 68114) | candidate division TM6 bacterium GW2011_GWE2_41_16 | reverse complement strand
GCAAGGATACCGGTAATAACCATCGTCCCGGCAACAGCAAGACCGTATGCCTCCGTAAGCCGCGCAACTGATTGAAACACAAACATAACGATAAGCACACAGGTTAACAAAAACCAATTAGCAAAACCGATGTAAATCTGTGATCGCAGTTGCGTCGAGGTATAGTCGATTTTAAAAATCGGCAAAATACGTGTAGAAATACCCTGATACACGATTGAAAATACCCCACTAATAAGCGATTGCGACGCGATAACCGCCGCGCATATACTTAAAACAACAAAAGGAATATACAAAAGCGCAGTCTGATGACGTACCATTGCAAAAAGCACGTTAACCTCAAGGCCTCCGCACCCGCAACTTGCCACAAAAGCGCCTTGGCCAAGATAGTTCAGAGCAAGTGCTATAAACACAAAAATCCACGCAATGCTGATCGGACGACGGCCCAAGTGACCCATGTCCGCATATAAAGCCTCGGCTCCGGTTATACACAAAATCAAACAAGATAAAATGAACATTCCATGCATCGCATGCTGATATAAAAACGCTATGCCATAGTATGGATTAAGCGCATACAAAATAGCTGGATACTGTGTAATGGCTGCAATACCAGAGAAGGCTAATACGCCGAACCACAGACACATGACCGGCGCAAAAGCTGATGATACACGATCTGAACCCTGCCTTTGAAACATAAATAAAGCTATAGCAATGACCGCTGCAATACACACTAAAACGATATTACCCTTGAGATACTCGAGTCCAGGAATATAAATTAGCCCCTCGACCGCACCAAGAATGGTAACAGCGGGTGTAATAACCCCATCACCGATGAGCAGAGAGATACCCAAAATTGATAAAAACGATGCAATAGCAATTTGACGAGGCGAGCGTAATAGTGGCACTAAAAGCTCTTTGAGCACAATCGTGCCGCCCTCAGATTTTTTACTCAAACTCATCACAAGCCAGCCGTACTTAATCGATACGACGATGGTCAACGCCCAAATAATCAACGAAATAATACCAAGAGCGTTACCTGGCGTTGATGGAATCAACGTAAAAAAAGCCGCAAGCGCATAGATAGGGCTTGTACCAATATCGCCAAAGACCAAACCTATCGACTGGAAAATCCCCCGAAGGTTCCGTTTCTGATGTTTCATGGTAGAAAAATTCCTCTCAAAATTAATGAGCCTGTGAATAACAAATCACTAAGGGCTCTACCCTTTGACCCGCAAGCGCCCAGCGCTTGACCTGGTGACATATCTAAATAATTGAAGTCGCCCTGACAATATTTTTTGTTCAGAGCGACAATAAACAACGATCATACCATAGCTATTAAATAACTCAATCAACCCTTTATGATTTGCGCTCCAATACGCGCATACGGGCTGATCTAGATGAAGCATTTTGATGCACTTCTTCTTCAGTTGGCACCACAAGATCACGGTGCATGTTCCATAGTTCTTTATGTGAACGTGCGAACTGTTTTACGATGCGATCCTCAAGAGAGTGAAAGCTTATACAGAGCAGTCTGCCGCCAGGCTTAACGATTCGCGCAGCACTCTCAAGCAATTGTTCAATATGCTCAAGCTCATGGTTAACCACAATACGCAACGCCTGAAACACACGCGTAGCAGGATGAATTTGCCCGCGTTTAACCCAAATAACACTGGTTATCACGCTTACCAAATCACCAGTAGTTTGAATGTATTTTTTTGCACGCTGCTCAACGATAGTTTTAGCAATAATACGTGCATGTCGCTCTTCGCCATACGTAAAAAAAATATGCTCAAGCTCTTTTTCTGAGGCACGGTTCACAATGCCGGCTGCTGTTATTTTTTGGTGCTCCTTGGACATGCGCATATCAAGGGGAGTATCCGTACTAAACGAAAAACCTTCGCCACGCATCAGCTGCTCTTGCGAGGTGCCAAAGTCAGCAATGATACCATCGACCAAACCCAGTTTTTTTTCGCGCAGTGTTTTTTCAAGCGCGATAAAATTGATCCACAAAAACGTCACGCGCTCTTGATCAGCACCTAAAAGCTCTTTATTTTTTTCAAGCGCATTTTTATCCCAATCCACTGCAATAACTCGCGCGGTCGGATCAGCTTTCAAAATTTCCTTGGTATGACCGCCACCGCCAAAGGTAGCGTCAACATACACGCCACCAGGCTTGGTGATAATATTTTGAGCAACTTCACGCGGGAGCACCGTCTTATGGTACAAAGGATTATGAAATTCTATGTTCACGCTATAATCCCTCTTGTACACAGAATGTATCAACTAAATTACTTAACCCCATATCATGCGAACCTTTCACCAAAACAAGCGATTGTGGCGAAAGTTCACTTTCCAAAACTTTGCAGGCTTCTTTCCAGCTTGGCACGCATACGCGTTCAAGGCCAAATGGACAGGTTTTATTTGCCCATTCAACCGACGAACCCACAAACACAACCTTACTCAAAGATGGCACTTTACGTAAAAAACGTCCGAGTTGACGATGCCAAAATAACGAATTAACCCCAAGCCCTAACATGTCGCCGATGACTGCAATTTTTTTGCCTTGCGCATCAAGCCGCTCAAAGGTAAGTAATGCCGTTTTCATACTTTCGGGGGATGCGTTATAGCAGTCGTTAATAAAGAATGAATCATGTTTTTTACTTAAACGACGCTCAAAACGACCGGCAACATCATACGATTTTTGCACCGATTCAATAAGTACATCATGTGGTAATCCAAGTGAGTGCCCAAGCGCAATGCACGACAAGGCGTTGGTAACGCGACCAATGTGCCCGGTAGGCAAAGTAACCGCATATTTTTCTTGATAAATTTTAATAACACACGATATTGAATGCGATGAAACTTGTACCTTGCGTGCCTGAATCTGGTTCGACATTTTTTGACCAACACGCACAACCGGGTGATTGTACGACATGTTACTCAGTAAAGGAATGTCTCCATTAATGATCCCGACGTTGCCACTAAAAAAACGCGAAAATATATCGCGCTTTTCAATTACTATGTCCAGATATGAACCCAATCCCTCAAGGTGTGAATGCCCAATTGTAGTGATCGTTGCATGGGTCGGTTTTACCAGATCAACCAGCTCGGCCATTTCACCACGTTTACTGATACCCATTTCAAAAATTACAACATCATGCTCAGGACGAACACGCATAATCGTAAGCGCTGCGCCAAGTAAGGTATTTTGATTCCCCTCTGAAGCAACACACTTTTTGCCCGATGCACATACCGACGCAGCAAGCATTTCTTTAGTTGTTGTTTTGCCCACGGATCCTGTGATACCCACAACTGAAGCCTTTATTTTTTGACGCCATGCATATGCAATGGCCAAAAATGCTGAGTGGGTGTCTTCAACAATCATAATAAAAAGCGAATCGCGAACTTGGGGAGCAAGCACATCAAGACACGATTTTTGCGAACGTGCAATGAGCAAACCGATCGCGCCACGAGCCACAACATCGGCAATAAAGGCGTGTCCATTATGTTTTTTACCGATCAACGCAACAAAAAACTCGCCGGAACGAATCAAGCGTGAATCGATACAAAAACCGGTCCACGACAGTGGGCTCTCACCGAGAGAACACTCACCAAGGCCCATAAACTCCATGTCTTTTACTGCTGCACTCAAAAACGCGCGTGTTAGCATCATACGCCGCTCCTTGGCAAAAAGATTACAAATTTTGTATCAAAAAAGTATGCGTATTAAAAGCTTTTATAAAATTAACACAGGTACTGTTTTTATGCTCGCGTTAATTTTAATATCTGTCAAGAAAAGCGTGATAAAAACGGTATAATAGCCAAACGATCAAACGCAGGCGTTCCCAGCCTACGTACAAGCTTACCAGCCTATGCTAAAGCTACGTCCGGCACGCAGCCCAGATAAAACGCTCTTGCTATTATCTGGAGACTTCGGCGGGCAGGCGCCTGTATTGACCTATACCCTCTTGTCCATGTCACCAGCCGTCGCCAATCTGCCTTCGCATAAAGCTAAGTCGAACACGAGCTATGGCTGGCAAGCCAGGTCAAGCGCTCCCAGCCTACGCATAAAGCTTCGGCGGGCACGGGGCTAGGTCATGGGTCCAGCCGTCGCACGAGGCTATGGCTGGCAAGCAAGGGGCTCATGTCTTTTATCAGTGGGTCAAGGGTGAATACCCTTGCGGGTTAAGGGTGGAACCCTTATATATAAAACCCTCTTAAACCATCTTCCCATCTTTTAGCGCAACACTTTACGTGTTTTTGCGCCCTGGGCAGACGAAACCAATCCATCACGTTCAAGCTGATCAATCAACCGCGCCGAACGATTAAAACCAATCCTGAACTGTCTTTGGAGTAATGATATTGACACGTCCTCACGTGTTGCAACGTACGTGCGCACCTGCTGGTACAACACCGGGTCTTCGTCATCACCCATTGCACCATGCGCACTAGTTGTTACAGCAAACTCATTAAACTGATGAAATGCACTTTCTTGCTGGTCCGCATGTATAGACACCAATTTTTCTACATCAGCGCTTGTTACGTAGGCACCATGCACACGCGTGCATGCACCCTGCGGAGATAAGAATAACATATCACCCTTACCCAAAAGACTCTGAGCTCCGTACATATCAATAATAATGCGTGAATCGATCTTACTTGCCACTTTAAGCGCAAGCCGTGCAGGAAAGTTCGCTTTTATAAGGCCAGTAAGCACATCAACGGATGGTCGCTGGGTTGCAAAAATCAAATGAATCCCTGCAGCACGTCCCATTTGAGCAAGACGTGCAAGGTGTAATTCGATTTCTTTACCCGCCGTATTCTTTACCCGCCGTAAGCATCAGATCGGCAAGCTCATCAATGATCAAAACAATACGCTGTTGAGGTTGATCCATCATACGCACAAAATCTTCGAACGTTCGTGCACCCGATGCGGCCATCGCCTTATAACGATCTTCCATAAAACCTATCATCCACATAAGCGCTTTAATCGCTTCAGGTGTTGAGGTAATCGGTGCAAAAACCATGTGCGGCAACGTTTGGTACATAGCACACTCAAGCTGCTTGGGGTCAATCAAAATAATACCAAGCTCAGCAGGCGTTTTGGTCATAAGCAAACTTGCAATACAACTATGCAACACCACAGACTTGCCCGAACCGGTAGCCCCGGCAATCAACAGGTGCGGCAGCGTTGCAAGATCGATCAAAAAAGGATCACCAACGACATCACATCCAAGCAATGCCGGCAGAGCTTGCCCAAAAAATTTTGTTTTCGTGGACTCCT
>Ga0075558_128_pt1 | contig 8883 bp, 9 predicted proteins | sample RifGroE2_FD_68114 | JGI IMG/M metagenome (GOLD analysis project Ga0075558, IMG submission 68114) | candidate division TM6 bacterium GW2011_GWE2_41_16 | reverse complement strand
TTTTCTTTGCTCGATAAAAAAAAGAGTGAACACTGCTCCAGTATGGAAAATCGTTTGGCAAAAATCGCCACTGACAGCCTGTTTTCGTTATATAAAAAAACAGCATTAACTAAAATCCTTTTATCATGTACTGACCTGTTGCCATTTGGGAAAAGATCTTTTATTTTTTCCCAGCCTTGATCCGTAATATCACTTGAATATGCCATTTGGTTACTCCTTCTAATCAGGAGTTTACCAGATTTTTACTTATTCACGAATACAGCTTCTTATATCATGTGTTTCAGAATACTTGCCAATGATGTGGCATAGCTCTGTCCAAGACACTTCAACGTTTTCAATTTCGTTGTGATCATTTATTCTATTTAGAATAAATGATAGTTTTTTCAATTTTTTGTGACATATCGGGCATGGGGTCAGTGGTAGTTCTGTCGATCCTGTGCTGCGAGGCCTCATGTTTGTTTGACGTATGCATGACTCATGAAAAATATGTCCATCGGGACAATTAATTATAGCTGGCTCATTTAGCGTGCTGTCACTACTACAAATCGAACACACAGGGATAATAGAAGCTTGCTGTGGTGTTTGGTTTGGAATTTGCTCCATACCGTACATGTGTGATGATAGCGCAAGAGTGAGGGTAAGAGTGGAAAAAAGTAATCGTTTCATATGACATTCCTTTGAGAACGGATGATTATTTAGAATATTATTTTATAAACTTCTTTAATTTTACACTGTTTTTATAAAAATTCAAATAGAGAATTGTTCTATTGAAAAATGAATTTAAATCGATCTGAAGATTGTAGTATACGTTTTTTTGTTTTACTATATCGATCTTTAGAAGCGGTTGATACGTTTTGTGGCAAAAAATAGCACTATTTTTATGTAAAAGAGGTTTTGACTATGTTCTTTAAAAATATGTATTTTTTCGGTCTGATGCTGTGTGCAACGGTTAATCTGATAGCAATGGTGGAACAAGAAAAGCGGCATCAAAAACTTTTTGTGCAACAATGTGCCGGCTCGCGATTAAGTCAAAAAGATGCATTTAGATGTGCCATGGGCATGTCGCTATCATTAATGCGTGACATGGTTAACAAAGAAACAGTGCAGCCTAACCTTGAACAAAAGGTTCAAAGGCTTGTTGATTTTTTATCTGTGCGAGCTCTCGCGGTTAATGTTCCTGGGGATCAAAGGTGTTTGAGCCTTGCACAGAGTTTGTCCCGTGCACTGGAAGAATATAAAGCAAAATGTGCGCATAAAGTTTAAAAAAATTATTCAAAAAAAAATATGTCGTAAGCGATTAATTCGTTTACGACATATTTTTTTTAGGTTTCGGGTCTTATTTTATAAAAGGACTTGTTGTTGTTGCCTGCCCGCCGGCTTGTTCGCCATACCAGATAAAAACAAGTGTGTATTATTTGGGAAGCGACGGCTGGAAGCCATTGGGCGAAGGCTGGGTGGTTGTTGTCGGCGTGTTTGGAGCTGTTGAAGAAAGTATCTCAATGATACTTTTGTATGCGATTCTTTTTTCAGGGTTGGTTAATGGCGTATCGTCAAGCTGTTCTTGAGCGATATCACGTGCGGTTTGTCCATGAGCGTTTATCAGATTTGGGTTAATATCTGGATGATGTAGTAGTATGGTGATCATGACAGCATTATGGTTTTTTGCTGCCCACATAAGGGCGGTCTGGTCATCTTGGCCGAAAAAATTTACATCTATGGCTGGGTTCCACATCGATTTTTCATAACATGCGGCAGGATCCATCAGTTGCTCAATATCATGAGCCTTGAGATTTCTTTTTTTTGGCAAAAGACATTGTATCCATATCGCAAAATTATTATGTTTGGCTGCATGTACAAAAGCCTCATTCGGGTTAGTAAGTAAGGGCCGCAAGGATAATAATTTATTTGGGTACATGCGCATGTCTAAAACTTCGATGAGCATAGTATGTGTTGAAGAACTTTTTGTGCAGTGTATATGTGAAGTTACGATAAGCAGGGGCGTTATGGCGACAAAAAATAGACGTTTCATACAACAGGTCCTTTTGTACTAGTTAAACTATTTGACTCTATATTTTTTATAATACACATGTTTTAAATAAATTCAAGTATGAAATAATTCGCATGCATAAAAAGAGTTTACTATTTTTTCAATCTCGAGAAATTTTTGTACAAATTTGGTTACTGTGAGGCTTTTTGTGAGAGCGCATGCACGTCAGAATTAAAATGTTTTATCAGTGCTGTTGAGTGTGCTCGGAACCAATAATCAAACGTTGTTTTGCCAATCATTTTTTTGTACTGAGAGTCTTGATAGAGCTGATTCAAAAAATCAAAAAACAGTGTTGCTTCTTGTTTAAGTCCAAAAAGGTGTAAACAGGTGATGATGCGTGTAATACGCAGATAATTGTGATTATTTTTCGTGAGCCAGTTTGCAGATCTACTGTTCCATCCACCCAAGCCGAAACGAGTTTTTTCATTCTCCATATTTCGCTCTAACGCCGTATGAGCTGTATTGTATTTGATGCCGTAAAAATCGAGCATCGTATCAAACGACTTTCGCAGGTTAGCCAAAATGGTTGGATTCTTTTTCATGCGATCAACTTCTTTTTGCGTGATACGTGGTGCAGATGGATCGGCTTCAGATGGATTTAGATTTGGAAATATGCGTTGAATGAAATCGTGCTGAGCTTCTTTATGTTGATACGTATAGTTGTGGATTGATGCCAAAGATCTACCCTTGTCATCAGTTCCAAAGCCAAGATAAAAGCTAAAAAAGTCCATGCAATAAAGCTTTGGCGTGATACAGACGAACATGCAAAAAACAAGTACGCGAATTAATTTTTTCATATCAGCATCCTTTTTTTTTGTTCAAGAAAAAGCCCCGAATTTCTCCGGGGCTTTTCAATAGCGTAAAGTTATCTTTGTAGTTCTTCGAATCGACAGAGTAGTGCTTGGTAATCAAGGCCCATCTCTTGTTTGCCATCGCGATGGCGGAGCGTAACGGTTTTGGCTTCTTCTTCTTTTTTCCCGATGACGATCATCAACGGTATTTTTTCTTCTTGGGCCGATTTAATCTGTCCAGAGAGTGGGTCGCCGCTCGTATCAATTTCTACGCGATAGCCGCATGCATACAGATCTTCATACAATTTTTGAGCATATGTACGTTGCGCGTCAGTTATGGGCAACACGCGTGCTTGAACCGGTGCAAGCCAAAAGGGGAAATTACCTTTGTAGTGTTCAACTAAGATGCCAAAAAAACGCTCAAGTGAGCCGAAGTTTGCTTGGTGGATCATGATAGGACGTTCTTTGGTGCCTTCTTTGGTGATGTAATGAATATCAAAACGCTCAGGAAGCGAAAAGTCCACCTGGACCGTGCTACACTGCCAGAAGCGCTTCATTGAGTCTTGGATGCCAACCTCAATTTTTGGTCCATAGAATGCGCCTTCGCCTTCTTTAATGCGATAGGGTTCACCGACCCTTTCGAGCGCGGTCTTAAGGGCGTTTGTTGCAGTATCCCAGAGCTCGTCACTGCCGATATATTTTGTCGCAGGCTTGGTTGCGATGGCAAAATGCATATTTTTGATATCGAACTTTTGGATCATCTCTTTGATAATCTTGATGATATTTATGATCTGATCTTCAAGTTGGTCTTTAGTACAGTAGGTATGTGCATCGTCTTGAGTGAATCCGCGTACACGCATAAGACCGTGTAATACGCCCGAAAGCTCGCGGCGTACCACATGCCCAAATTCAGACATACGCAAAGGGAGCTCGCGGTATGAGCGTGGGCGTGATGCATAAATTAAAATTGATCCTGGGCAGTTCATCGGTTTGATGGCATAGGATGCATCTTCAAGGTCTGCAAAATACATGTTGTCTTTGTAAAAATAGTAGTGGCCTGACGTTTTCCACAACTCATCACTCATCATGACGGGTGTTAATACTTCTTGGTAATGATGTTTTCTTTGTAGGCCACGCATGTATGCAATCATCGTGTTAAGAACAGCGCATCCTTTTGGATGAAAGAATGGAAAGCCTGCTGCCAAATCAGAGATAGAGAACAGGTCCATCTGTTTGCCCAATCGTCGATGGTCGTAGAGTATGGCGTCTTTCTTGAGCTGTTCGTATTCATCAAGCTCCTGCTGCGACTCAAACGCCGTACCACTTATGCGCTGCAATGCTTGCTTTGTCTTATCAGCACGCCAGTATGAGCCAGACGTTGCGGTGAGTTTAAAGTGTTTGATGTTTTTGGTGTTTGCAACATGCCCGCCGCGGCAAAGATCAAAAAAATCGCCTTGGCGGGATATGCCAACCATTTCATCAGTAATATTTTCTATCAGTTCGAGTTTATAGGGATTATCGGCAAAAAGTTTTTGAGCTTCTTTTTTGCTGATTTCTTCTTGAGTTATCGGGAGTGCGCGTGCAGCTATCTCATGCATGCGTGCTTCGATGATCGCCAGTTCTTCTTCTTTAAAATTTGTTGTGGGCAAAAAGTCATAAAAAAATCCCTCATCTGTCACAGGTCCGATGGTGAGAAGCGTGTCAGGATAGAGTTCTGTGACGGCATGTGCCAAAAGATGCGCAGTCGAGTGGCGCAGATTACTGAGATTTTGTGCATGCTTTGATGATTCAGCGGAAGTTTTCATGACAAATCCTTTTGATAAAAACGAGAAGATGAAACGATGATGTATAAAGAAAGAGCAAACAATAAGATAGCCAAAATACGTTCAAGGGCAATTCCCTCAACAGGTCGCGGAAAAAATATAACGTAAGAGCATACGTAGGTTGCGCAGCCCATAAGTCGTGCATTCCACAAGCTTATGTACACATATTTGCGTAAAAACGAAAGTCCAAAGCAGAGTACAATAAGCGGAATGAGCGCATAACATGATATACAAAAACGTGTTGCGTATACCATAAACAAAAACAGTGTAATGACGAACGGTGTCATGCGTATCTGCTTTTGTACTGCAAGGTGCGTGAGTATTGCCAAAAGCATTGAGGGATATGGTGCAAAAGAGATAGACCCTGAAGTGACATCGATAATAAACGCGAGAACTATTGCAACGATATTCATGTAAATGCCCAGTCTTATGTAATCAAGTCCAGCCGTCGCCAACCCTCCCTCTCAACGCCAGAGTCTATGGGATCCTGGGGCTATGGCTGGCAAGCAAGCGCGCATGTATTATTTCTGTGAGCCAGGGCAGGCGGCTGCCTGTCTTGGCTATTATGTCACCAGGTCAAGCTCTGGGAGCTTGCGGGTTTAAGGGCAGAGCCCTTGTATTTTTCCCTTCTCATGTATTTCTGATAGTATGAGAACAATCTAAATATAAAACGAAAACCTCTTTTTGTAGAGCGAAGGTGAGATTTTTATGCGCAGCACAGTTTTTTCTTTTGTGCGCATCTTTTTGTGGGGGTCTGTCTTTTGCGCGGCCATTTTTGCCGGCGTGTTTTTCTTTTTAGTGCACGCAACGGTCGTAGATTTTTCGGTGCTCGAAAATTATTCGCCCGATAAAGCCACGATTGTGTACGACATTCATGGCAAAGAGGTCACGCGCTTTCAGATTGATCGTCATGTACCAGTGCGTTTACAGGATATTCCCAAAAGTGTGATTGATGCTTTTTTGACTATCGAGGATCGTTCTTTTTATTCGCATTATGGTGTTGATGTTCGGGGTATATTTCGCTCGGTTGCTGTTGATATCATAAAAGGCCGTAAGGCTCAGGGTGCAAGTACGATCACACAACAGCTCGTAAAGTTGTTGTTTTTTGACGCGAAAAAATCGTTCGAGCGAAAACTCAAAGAGATGGTTGTAACGTTTGTCGTTGAGTGGCGTTTGACCAAGGATCAAATTTTAGAGACCTATCTTAATCATGTGCACCTTGGCTCAAATATTTATGGCGTTGAAGCGGCATGCCAACGCTTTTGGGGTAAATCGGTACGCGATGTATCCATAGCAGAAGCGGCCATGCTTGCAGGAATCGTTCGATCATCAACAAGATATTGTCCTCTTATCAACCCAGAGCGTGCTCTTGCACGAAGAGACCTGGTTCTTAAAACGATGCAGCATGTGGGCAAAATTGATGAACAAACATATCGTGAAGCTATTAATACGAATTTTGTAAACCTCCGTGCTTTAAAAAAAAATCCCTGTGGGCATCTCAGAGAAATGATCCGTCTGTTTCTCGAAGACACGGTCGGTGCACAGGCATTATACACACAAGGGTACGTCGTACAAACAACCATAGACCTTGATCATCAAGAGTGTGCTGAAAAAGAATTTTTTGCGATGTGCGATAAGGTGCGAGATCAAATGCACATTCCGCTTGATGGTACGTTTACGTGTATTGATCGTGAAACCGGCGCAATACGCGCGCTGGTTGGTGGGTATGATTTTACCTCCTCACAATTTAATCGTGCAACACAGGCGCGTCGACAAATAGGGTCCATTATTAAACCGTTCGTATATTTGGCCGCCATCGAAAAAGGCAAAACGTTTTTGGACCTCGCCGTTGATGAACCGATTTCTATTCCTACGCCTCAGGGTGACTGGGAGCCACGCAATGTGTACCGTGATTTTTATGGATCCATGACCCTTGCGTATGCCATGATGCGTTCAACCAATATTATTGCCATCAAAACATTGCTCGGTGCGGGCATTCCTGCAGTAATTGACACGGCTCAACGATGCGGCCTTAAAGGTCCGTTTGTACCCTACCCGTCTTTGGCGCTTGGGTGTATTGAGGCGTACCCTATTGAAGTGTTGGGAGCGTTCAACTCAATTATCAATCATGGCGTGTATGTTGAACCATTTTTAATCGAATGGATTAAAGACTGCTGGGGCCAAAAAATATGGAAGTACAAACCGATTTCTCGGCAGGTGTGTAGGTGGAATGCGACAAGCCAGGTTGTATCAGCGCTTGTTGCGACCGTTGATCATGTACGTGCCGTGGGTCGATGGTGTTCGTATCATGGTATATGTGCCGGAAAAACGGGTACGACAAACGATGCGCGCACCTGTTGGTATATTGGAGCGACACCATCTTTGACGAGCGTAGTCTATTTTGGTCGCGACGATAATATTCCGCTCGGTGAGGGCGTTTATGCGATGAGCACGGCTTTGCCAGTATGGATGCGAGTCGCTGCAAAGTTTCCCGGAAAAGAAAAGGATTTTATTTATGATCCTGATCTTGCTAAGGTTGTCGTTGATGCTCAAAGCGGGAAACCGGTAAAAGAGGGCAGCGATCACGCATGCCAGCTTATGGTTCCCCGAAACATGGCAACCGCCATATAGAGCAGCACTGGCTTCTTAGGTGTACTCTAACAGGAGAGGGAGCGGCAATGGTGGAGCAAAAACGTAAAGTATTCGTTCTGGATACGAACGTGCTGGTACATGATCCTCATGCTATTTTTAATTTTGGGGATAATATCGTAGGTATCCCGCTGGTTGTTTTGCAGGAGCTGGACCACTTTAAAGGTGAGAACACTCCTCGCGGTAAAAGTACTCGTCAAGCAATACGTGTTCTCGATGGACTGCGCGAAAGTGGTTCTCTTCGCGATGGCGTTGTTTTGGACTCAGGTGGCATAGTTCGCATTCTTATTTCAAAAGAACATGACTGGCAAGCATCTTCCCATGATCCAATTCAAAGCGATAACGAAATTTTAGAAAGTGCGCTCTCTCTTAAAAAAGAGGGATACTCTGTACGTCTGATTTCAAAAGACATTAACATGCGTGTGAGGGCTGACGCGCTCGGTCTTGAGGTCGAGGATTATGCGCGGCATGTGATTACCGAAGAGTTTGTCTATAAAGGTTGGCAGTATATTGCCGTGCCTGCTGTTTCTCTGCGCAGAGGCATTCCTGATGAACTGATTCAAGGGGCACTCGAGAAGCGGTTTATGCTCAACGAGTATCTTTTGGTACACAGTGAGCACAATGATCAAAACTTTAGAGTCTTTCGCTACAAAGGTGGCAAAGAGTTTATTGAGGTTAATCAGCCCGGGTTCACCTGGCCGATTGAGGCGCGAAATGTGCAGCAGCTCATGGCGTTTGATGCATTGCTTGATCCATCAATTCAGTTTGTGACACTTGTCGGTGGCGCAGGAACGGGTAAAACGTTTTTAGCGCTTGTTGCCGGTTTATACGAAACGCTGATCAAAAACATGTATGAACGATTGCTTATCTCTCGTCCGGTTATTCCGCTTGGTCCGGACATTGGGTATCTGCCCGGTGACGTGCAAGAAAAAATGCACTCGTGGATGCAGCCTATTTATGACAACATGGACTTTATCGTGCACTTGGCCAATAAAGGACTCGATGTACAGCGCCACGAAGATCATCATGATGATCAGCATGGCCAACAAGGTCAGGCAGATGGCGGTAAAAAACACAAAAAAGGGAAAAAAGGTCAGGTCGACGGGCAGCAGCGTGCAGCCTTAGCGCCGCTCGATGTCCTTGTGAAGCGTGGAAAGATTAGTCTTGAAGCGATTACCTACATGCGCGGACGTTCGATCCCGTACCAATATATTTTAATCGATGAAGTTCAAAACCTTACGCCGCATGAGGTTAAAACGCTTATCACCCGTGTTGGTGAGGGTAGCAAAATCGTGCTTGCGGGAGACCCGTATCAGATTGATTCGCCGTACTTGGACTTCAGCTCGAACGGTCTGGTCGTCGCCTCAGAAAAATTTAAGGGTGAGCCCTACTTCTCGACCATATTCTTGCAGTCGAGCGAGCGTAGTATGCTCAGCCAACGTGCAAGTGAGTTGTTGTAGGTTTGAAATGTACTCAATCGAGTAGGGGGGAGCGCGAGCTCCCGCCCTCTCACACCACCGTACGTACCGTTCGGTATACGGCGGTTCATGCTGACACCGACAAATCATAATAT
>Ga0075558_126_pt1 | contig 9814 bp, 10 predicted proteins | sample RifGroE2_FD_68114 | JGI IMG/M metagenome (GOLD analysis project Ga0075558, IMG submission 68114) | candidate division TM6 bacterium GW2011_GWE2_41_16 | reverse complement strand
TATTGAAAAGGCATGTGAACAATACCCATCGCTGCAGGCAATTTGTGGTGATGCGGGGTATCGAAAACAACAAAAAATTATGTTGAAAATATTCGAAAAATAAAAATGGATATATCGCAAAAAATAGTACCAGAAGGATGGAAAGTCATTCCTAAACGATGGGCTGTTGAACGTGCTTTTGCATGGTTAAATAATTCTCGTAGACTTTCAAAAGATTATGAAACAGACCCTTTTTCTTCAGAAAATTTTGTTATGATTTCTCATTCAATGACTATTCTTGCGAGGTTTAAATCCTCATGAATACAGCTTCTTAAGATTAATCGAAGCAAAAACAACTATTAAACACGATCCGAATCTTACAATTTTTAGTCATAAATAGGTTCATATATGCAAAAAACATGGTCTTTTGATCCACATAGCGATGGTGAAAAAATCACTCCAGATATTCAAAAAATGGTTATTGAACGTGCGAATGCATATGCAAAAAAATGTACTTGGTATCCAAAATTTCAGCTAAAAATTCATTTTAGGGGTCAATTTTGTTATTTAGATGCTTCGAAAGATAGTCAAGAACCATTTCCGATGGGCCGTTTACGATATTGTGGTTGTGATGAATGGAGTTTCGATTTTTATACATACAGCAATGAGCGCTATACACCGTGCATATTTTGCACGGGAGAATGGTGCGGATCTGTGGAAGAAGCTCTTGCTAAATGCTCTATGTATTTACAGTAAAAATCATTGCTTTGGCAACGATTTAATCCATTGATATACTCAATCGCGCATACAGATGATTGACTATTGCCAAAAATGAAAAGACTGACCATGAGCATTCCTTTTGATCTCAAAAAAATAGAAAAAGAATTCGGCATGATCACATACGAGCGTGGTGAAGCATACTATCAGCAAAACATGGTGCACTCAATTGTGCAGATGGGACAACTCTATAAAGCTCGCTGTAAAGGCTCACAACCCTACTCTTATTTTGTTGAACTACTCATTGAGCAGGATGCAAAAGGACACAAAAACATCAGCGAACTAAAGTGTTCGTGTCCAGTAGGTAATGATTGCAAACATGTCGTTGCTCTGGTACTGACCATATATCACGATTCACACGAAATACGGCATCAAAAAGATTTAATGTCCTATTTTTCGCGACAGACAAAAGATTTTTTAATCGAACTGCTCATGGAGTTGGCCGAAAAAGATGACAAAATTCTCGAGCGATTCTTCAAAATAAAAGACGGCAAAGCAAGGCGCAGAAGAAGGGGACGCGAGACGGAGTCGGCATAATTGCACAAATTGTTAGCATGTAGAGCATAAAAATTTTACATTCCATGCCCTCTCCTACTTCTCAAACATGATCAGTGAAAACTTATGCCAAAACCCATTGCGTGTATCAAAGCAGTGAACGATTGCAGATATGGATTACCGTCATCTGAGAGCATTTTGTAAATACTCTCGCGTCGAATATTTGATCGCTTAGCAAGCTTACTTATATTGCCTTGGGCCTCTGCAACGTTTTTGAGCGCTATGAGCAAAAGTTTTTCAATTTTTAATTCAAAAAGTCCACCGCCAAGCGATTTATGGCAAAAGCCATGCCAGATAATAATGGATATGTTTTATCTGGCTTCTAGGACCGCACTACTTTGGGCTCGCTCAAACGTATCTTTTGTTTATGTGATTAAATCACACTATTCATGATCACGAATGTGCAAAATTTAATGGACTTCGCTATACATTGACCAAAATTTCCTAATCCAAGACGCTCAATACGTAATTCTATTGCAACCCGTGCTTTCAAGTCAGAAAGATTATCGATAACACAACTGTAATCCGCGGGCAACACTATAAAATCGTAAAACACCAGCGTCATAATTGCTTAAAAATTTTTGATATACTCAATAATAAGCATACATCCTTCATCTAAGGTAAAACATCAGAGCACATGCATGTGGTAGGACCTGGGTCATCCAAGCACCTGGATATGAGGGTTCGAGTCCCCCAGGATGTATGCATCTCACAAATTCATCAGTTCATTGAACATGAACAATCAGTTTTTTATCAATCATGAGGGTATTGAAACATGATTTATCGTCAAGAAGAAGTCACTTTTACGAACACAGCCGCTGACATAATACTCGCAGGCACGCTTACCATTCCAGACAATCAAAAGCCCATTGCAACCGTCCTACTTATCGCAGGACATGGTCCACATACACGTGGTACAGCTCAAGGCCCACGTAAACGATTTTTTCTTCTCGCAGACCATTTGACCAAAAATGGATTAGCAGTACTACGCTATGATAAACGTGGTATTGGCCAATCAACGGGTAATTATGATATCGCAACAAGTCGGGACTTTGCTGATGATGCACTCGCTGCCATTGAATATCTTAAGACACGCACAGACCTTGGCGAAAATAACATATGCGTTGTCGGTCATAGTGAAGGCGGCATGATTGCAACAATGATTGCTGCAGAGTCAAAAGACATTTCGCTTGTAGTGTCCATGGCAGGCGTTGTTCAACTGGATACCAAAGGCCTTGTTTTACAAGACGAGCTACAAATGCGTGCTGATGGAGCAAGCAAAGAACTCATTACGCGAGATAATATAATCCGCACGCAATTTTACACTATCGTGCGACAACAACCCCATGCTGACACTGCACAACAACAGCTTCATGAAATTTTTCAACAATACTGGAAACAGCTGCCTGAAGAGTTAAAGGTTGAATCAAACGATGTTACAAGCGCATTCAATGAAAATAATATTGATTCATTCATCGATTTGTTTAATGGGGCATGGTTTCGCTACTTTTTGACCTGTAAGCCAGAAAAATTTCTTGCACGCATCAAAATACCACTGTTGGCGCTCTATGGTGACAAAGATTGGATTGTTTCATCAAAAATAGCGCTACCCATTATCGATCGCGTACTCAGAGCAGCGGGAAATAATGATTACACACTTATTGAGCTTCCCGATCTTAATCACTCGTTCCAACAATGTGTAACAGGCTCATCAGAAGAATATGAAACGCTCAAAGAATCGCTTGCGCCAGAATTTTTAAGCGCTCTCACCGAATGGATAGTCCGTAAATCAAACAAACAGTGCATGAAATTATGACATAGTATTGCCATAATTTACGGCATAGGCACGTCACAACAAAAACTTTTATTGCAAAGATATAATATAAGCGCAGATTTCATCTTCGATCGCGGTTTTATAACTCTTTTTGGAATATATGTAATTGTTTATAAAAATTGAAAAAATGATCACCGGTTGCCCAGGCGCACGAATATATCCAGAAAGAGCAGAGCATCCATACAACGATCCGGTTTTCGCTTTCACTAAACCTCTGTGATCAATCATTCGGCGCTCAAGCGTGCCATCAACACCACACGCAGGTAAACATTTTTCGAAAACATCAAACAAATCGGGCTGCTCGTAAATCCAGGTTAACAATTTTACCGTTTGGGCTGGTGTTACAAGATTGTACCGCGAGAGGCCTGCGCCATCCTCTAACACGATTTCGTTTGGCATAATCCCCACATACGTTTGCAAAAAATTTTTAAGAGCTTGCTTGCCCTTCTCACACGTTCCCTGGCCACCAAAAGATTTCGCCCCAAGAATTTTAAAAAGAGCATTTGCATACAGGTTGTCTGATACTTTTAACATATGGGCAACTAATTCTCGTAAACTTTTTGACTCGTGCAAACACATCACGCGCGCATTGAGCGGAACCCCTGACACCTCGGAGAGGGTTAAGTACGAAATAGCCTGTTTTGCGAGCACTTCTGTAATAATTTTATACACATGTGCATGCGGATCTTGCACAGAACCCTTTTTATCATTCACGATAATGACATTACTATCGATTATAAAAGGTGAAACAGGAGGGCACCATGCCTTGCCGACATCATCTATGCAAGCACCACAGCAAAAATATTCCGTAAGGCCTTCGCTAAACGCAGAAAAATCGATATACACGTTGCCCGCGATTTTATTAACCCCCATTTTTTTAACTTCTAAAAACATGTTCTCAAGGTCCTTTTGCGTAAAGCTGGGGTCACCGGCACCACAAATATAAAGATTGCCCAGCAACACGTCTTTTGCCTGTATACCATCCGTAACCATGATTGTTTTGAGGGTATAATCTGCCCCCAAAAGGTACAGTGCCGCAGCCGCAGTAAAGAGCTTTGTAACACTTGCAGGCATAAAAAGATGGGTTGCACGTTTCGCGTAAGGGGTAAATAACACATTTTCTGGGGAGGTAATACAAACTCCAATGTTTAGATCAGGGTTCGCCTTTTGGATGATCTCTTTAATTTTTGAACCAAACACGTCTGGAGCAGACACTCGTTTCGCAGGCATGCGTTGTGCTAACACACCCGACACAGACTCGTCTGGAACAGAAATTCGTGGTGCAGTAGTATGTGCGATTGCCACTTGTTGGTCTTGCATACCTACCATATAAGAAAATAAAAACAGCTGCGCAACGCACAAAAAAATACGTACGATAAAAAAGATTTTCATGGCCAACCCAATCAGTTATTTGAATTATTTGTAACCACTATTGGAGGTTTGTGTCCATGAAGACTGTAATCAAAAGCACAGGTAAAAATCAAGAAATTTTTATTTAAGGGAAAGTTTCCGCCGTCGCCACCCATACGATACGTAACTACTTGGTACGTCTTAAAAGACCGTACTACTTTGTCTGGTATGTCGGCTGAGCTTGCCAGCCGTATCCAGCCTTCGTGCAAGACTTCCAGCCGTCGCTAAAGCTATGGCCGGCACGCGGTGGACAGGGCCTTAACGCTTGCTCGATCATCGTAGCATAGGCAGAGGCGACGGTTGTTTACAAAAGCCTTTTTAGCATGAAGGCTCGGCCAGAACAAGATTTTAAATATTTTTCAAATTCAAATGCCGTTTTTTCACTTTTGAAACATGCGTAAAACTCAAGAGTCCAGGGGCGATATTTTTTCGTATGTGGTGAATTGCCAGCATTATGATCTGTCAAACGCTGCTCTACGTTATTGGTAAAACCAACATACATTTGGTCAGGAAACGATATTGATTTAAGAACATAGACATAAAACATGTTGCGCAACCAAAAAAAAGTAAATTGATAAAAACGTGCCAACGCCCGCCTTCTCTACATTCAGCCGCGCCTCCGCGCGAGAGCTTCAGCCGTCGCTAAAAAGCTATGGCTGACACGTCGTCGGGCAGCCTTCACCTCTTTTTTCCATTTCAAAATCATTTTCCGTAAAAAAGCTGGCTCGCCAGACGTAGCCGCCTTTGCCCGATCATCGTAGCATAGGCAGAGGCGAAGGCTGGTGTGCCCAGCAGGATTCGAACCTGCGACCTACGGATTAGAAGTCCGTCGCTCTATCCAACTGAGCTATGGGCACTTGATTGCTTAAAAGTTGATACATTCAAACATACGTGCAATACAAAAATTTCTCAACACTTTTGTTAAAAGCATCACACTTTTTTTACTTACTCGTTATTTTCTTATAATCGGGAGATTCTTTTTCATTAAAAAAATATAATTTTTCACCCAATTTTATGCGATCAGAACCCTGTGGTTTAGCAAAGCCCTTACCAGAATCCCGATACAATAAAAAACCATGCGTATTCGTTTCGCTATAAGTTTTAGAGAAATGGTCTTTAAGTTTTTGTATGGTATTTGTTTCTTTGGTTAATGGTATCGATACATGAGACGTTATGTTGTTTTTAAAAACCTCAACCTGCACACTTCCCAGTTTTTTTACATCCTGGTTAAACTTTTTGAGTTCAGTGTTTGCGATCACACGTGAGCATACGCATACACATGCTAAAATAAGCATCATCAAACGTTTCATACCATTTTCTCCTTTGTACACCGTTCACACAAAATTCTCAAAACACTTTGAGCCTCACATTACAAAAGTTTCATGTTTGATACCAACAGTTTTTTATGCTCTTTTTGGGATCAACAACAGAAAAGTAGTTGATCATGAAGGTTATCTAACACGTTTTCGTCTGGTAAATATTCACGAGAAGAATTTATAAAAAACTCAAAAAAAGTATCCTCTGAAACTCTCATTGTTTTGCTCAGTTCTTTATGCACCATGGCACGAAGCTGCGCAACCGTAGTCCCGGGATTTACAAAAAAAACATAATACTGATCCGGTTTACAAAATGAAAACTGTACTGGTATAACAAAATGCTTTTGCACAATACGCTTTTGATACTTTAGAGGAACCCAAGGAAGTTGAGGTTTTTCATATTCCTGTTGCATCGCATATGCACCAAAAGAAGCCAACCCTAAAACAAAGATCATGTAAAAATGCTTCATCATTTTGACCCATTCCAATTGCGATTAAGTACAAAAAAAGTTGCAGGTTTATAAGCCTACAACTTTTTTTAAGTATCATGTATCAAAAAAAATTAGTTTTTATCGTCTTTTTTACCGTCATCCCCCTTCGCACTAGGCTTCGGCGGACAAGTCCGTGAACATAAGTCCAACGTATTGCTCACGATCTTGGGTAAATTCATACGAGCCCAAAAACTTTTTATTTTCCCAGAATGGGTACATCCAGCAAGCCGATCGTTTATGCGCTTCGAGCATTAATGGTATCATCGCTGCGCCTTTATAATAAAAGCCCGCATTATGCACCTTTCTGCCCGCGTTCATTACCGCTTGCGCTTCTTTGCGCGCAAACACTGCCACCGAGCGAATTTTATCTTCATGCGAAATTTTTACAATACGCGCATCAAGCGTTTTACCATGCAATGCAACAATCGAATCCTGAGTATCAGAATCAAGTGCTCGTGCACAAGAACATGCAAACCCAGCCGCAAGCATTACGCCGCACATACCATATATGTGTATCATTTTTTTCATAAATATCTCTTTTCAGTATTTCTATTTTTTCCACTTTGACATTATTGAGTATACAAAAACTGTTATTTTTTTCAAGTTCTCGACCTCTTGCTTTGGCTTTATACTCCCAGATAGTATGACGGAAATTGCACAACCACCACTGGCAGGCCATTAATACTCAAAGGGTTCCACCCTATGACCCGCAAGGGCATTCGCCCTTGACCCATTGACATAATACAGAATTTCAAGACGGCATTTGCCGTTAGTAAACGAGGGAATATAAAAATGGTTTCAACCATTTTTATATTCCCTCATGCTTCAAGCTACGCAACCCAGGGTTATGGTCAGCAGATTAATGGCATAGATCACGAGTTCTTTGTCACCAGGTTAAGCGCTGGGCGCTTACGGGTTAAGGGCAGAGCCCTTACGGCTAAAGCCGTTTTATATGTATCTTAAATCTTTTAAAAATTCCCATCCCCTCTTAAAAATGGAGAAACTTTTATGAATAGCGACATGTTCACGCAAAAGACCTTCGAGCTGATCGAAAAGAGTGCGCAAGAAGCCCGTAACCTCAACAACCCATCTCTAAGCGCCGCGCACGTGTTCAAGAACGCGTTCGAAGAACCGTTTTGTACCTCTTTTTATCATGCGATAAACCCGCAAAGCGTCGAGCCCCTTAAGACCGAGTTTACGCGCATGGTACAAGACCTGCCGACGCAAACACCGCCGCCTGAGCAACTGACCATGAGCCGCGACCTAGCCGAGCTCCTCAAAATCGCTGAGACCGATGCAAAAGCCATGGGCGACTCGTACATCACGCTCGAGCATCTCATGCTCGCAGCAACCAAAGGCTCACTCCAAAAGATTTTTGAACATTGGAACATAACCAGCAGCACCGTACTAAACGAGATAAACCGCGTAAGAAAGGGCAAAAAAGTGACCACAAAAAACCCCGAGGGCACGTACGACGCACTGAACAAGTACTGCCAGAACCTCACCAAGCGCGCACGCGAAGGCAAGCTCGACCCGGTCATCGGCCGGCACGAAGAGATCCGTCGCGTCGTGCAAATACTCTCTCGTCGTACAAAAAATAACCCGGTTCTCATCGGCGAGCCCGGCGTGGGCAAAACCGCCATCGTCGAAGGCCTTGCGCAACGGATTATCAACAACGACGTTCCAGAAACCCTCAAAAACGGTACTATTTACGCCCTAGACCTCGGCTTATTAATCGCCGGAGCCAAATATCAGGGCGAGTTTGAAGAACGCTTAAAATCGATCCTCAAAGAAATTGAAGATAGCAATGATCACATTATTTTGTTCATTGACGAGATGCACATGCTGGTCGGTGCAGGCGCAAGCGGTAGCGGTGGCATGGACGCATCGAATTTGCTCAAGCCTGCTTTGGCGCGCGGCATGCTGCACTGTATTGGTGCAACAACCATCAAAGAATACAAAAAGTACATCGAGAAAGATGCTGCGCTTGAGCGTCGCTTTCAACAAGTCCTTGTTGAAGAACCGTCAATCGAAGACGCACTCTCGATTTTACGTGGGCTGAAAGAAAAGTATGAGCTGCACCACGGCATTCGTATCAGAGACCAAGCACTGGTCGCTGCAGTTAACCTCTCTGTCAAGCATGTGCCTGATAGATTCTTGCCCGATAAAGCTATCGATTTGGTAGACGAAGCAGCATCAAAAGTACGCATGGCAATCGACTCGCAGCCTGAAGAGCTTGACCGTCTTGAACGTACGTTGCGTCAACTCGAGATTGAGCGTGTTGCCCTATCCAAGGAAAAAGATCCTGCGTCAATTGAACGCCTCAAAAATCTCGAAAAAGAGCTTGCTGAAGTCAAAGATCAACACAACACGCTCTTGCGGCAATGGAAAGCCGAGAAAGAACCGCTCGAAAAGATTGGTAAACTGCGTGAGCAGATCGAGCGCGCGCAGCAACAGTTTCAGACGTACGAGCGCGAGGGCGACTATGCAAAGGCCTCCGAGATCAAGTACGGCAAGCTTGCTCAGTACACCAAAGAGCTTGAAGAGCAGCGCAAAAAGCTCGAAGGCAAAAATGGGAGCTCGCTCATCAAAGAAGACGTAAACGAACAGGACATTGCACTCGTGCTCTCGCGATGGAGCGGCATACCGGTCGAGAAGCTGCAGACAAGCGAGAGCGAAAAACTGCTTAACATCGAAGAAACATTACACAAGCGTGTCATCGGGCAAAGCGAGGCTATAAAAGCGGTCTCGCAGGCTATACAGATGCACCGTGTCGGCTTGGCAGACCCGAACAAACCGATCGGCTCGTTCTTGTTTTTAGGGCCTACGGGCGTAGGTAAAACCGAGGTTGCACGCACGCTCGCAGACTTTTTGTTCGATGACGAAAAGCAGCTGATACGCATAGACATGTCCGAGTACATGGAGAAGCACTCGGTCGCGCGGCTTATCGGTGCGCCTCCAGGTTACGTAGGCTACGAGGAAGGCGGCCAATTAACCGAAGCGGTACGCCGACACCCATACAGCGTCGTATTGTTCGATGAGATCGAAAAAGCGCACCCGGACGTGTTCAATATATTTTTACAAATTTTCGACGAAGGACGTCTAACAGACGGACAAGGACGAACGATATCGTTCAAAAATTGTATCATCATTCTGACCTCGAACATCGGGTCACCTTTGATCCTCGACACTGACGTAATCGACGCGGACGTAAAAAATAATATCGAGCGCATTCTTAACTCGACCTTCCGGCCTGAGCTGCTCAACCGGATTGATGCGATCGTGTACTTTGAAAAACTTAAAGCAGCTGACATGATCTACATCACACGCTTGCAACTTAAGTCAGTACAGCGGCGGCTTGCTGAGCAGAATAAAACTTTGAGCATTGACGAAGCGCTCATCGAGAAGATTGCGGCAGACGGGTATAGCCCTGAGTTCGGCGCACGGCCGCT
>Ga0075558_123_pt1 | contig 10717 bp, 9 predicted proteins | sample RifGroE2_FD_68114 | JGI IMG/M metagenome (GOLD analysis project Ga0075558, IMG submission 68114) | candidate division TM6 bacterium GW2011_GWE2_41_16 | reverse complement strand
TGTACATATGCAAGATGGGAAGATTGGTAGGTATGTTGCGTAAACACGTAAGTGGTGTGGGTCCGTAAGCCCTCAGCCCCTGGATATAAAACGTGCGAATGAGACCGTTAACACATGCAGGAATGCCAGGTATCTTGTATGCTCGACCGAGAACTTGTTTAACAACGTTGTTTATTGGTATGTGCGGGTCGGCAAACGGTGAATCGATAACAATAGCTTTAATGTGATATTTTTCGATCAGATCAGGATATGTTCCCAGTGTGACGATAATAGTTGCTGCACCGCGTGAGACTCCATGTAAAATCAAATGTTTAATATTTTTTGGAGTTTGTTCAATCACGTATTTGAGTCGCTTAATATCGTCGTGCTGAGCTAAATTTGCGTATGCCAAATTGCCGCGTGCATCGGGAAAGGAAAAACAGCGAACGCAGTATTCTTTGGGATATGTTTTAAAAAGCAGGTGAGCTTCCTGTTGTATATACGGTTCTATATTGCCGGGTGCGGCGAATCCATGAGCATATATGACCATACTTTCTGCCGTGTTTGCATCAGCACCAAGGCTGTTTTTTTTTATATCTGTGATGTTTGGTTTGCATGGCCCTGCAAGACGAAAAGCTGCTCGTATGCCATATGTAACTAATGCGCCTATTGCTAACGTGCGAGCAATTTTACTGCGATACAGGGTAGATATAATTTTTTTTCCTGATGCAGAATATAGTGCAGTTGACGCAGCGCGAGAAACGGTTGTCATAGGCTGCATGGTGCATATACAAAGGCACAGAGTAAGAGCAAACAATTTTTTAAACATGGACATTCTTTCGTATGAAAAAATTTATATTTTTTTAGTTTGTTACTACTGGGTTTTGTGTATATCGCTGCAAAAAATCATGTAATTCGTAGCCACATAAAGCATTTCATGTTTGGCTGCAGTGCAAACCGTGCCCAATGAGTACGCGTTGGTAGTGTATGTGCTTTTCGCGAAAGGCCTCAAGTAACATATTGCCATGTTCAACCGGTACGACACGATCATCTTCTGAGTACATATGCAGGATGGGCAAAGTTGTAGATATTTTTTGCAAGGATGCGAGAGGTGTGACCCCATATGCCTTGAGATCTTGCAAGAAAAATGTACGAACTAAACAGCGTGAGAGAAGTGGTATGCCAGGTATGTTATGTGCAGGGCCAAACGCTCGTGCTGTTTGGTGATTTATGAGCATGTGTGGATCGGCAAACGGGCTATCAAGTATTATCGCTTTAATATAATATTTTGCTATAAGCTCGGGGTACATGCCGATTGTGTTGATAATCGTTGATGTGCCGCGTGATACACCATGAAGTTCCAAATTTGTTATCGTTGCGGGAGTACGTTCAATAACTTCTTTAAGTCTCATTATGTCGCGTTTTTGTGCAAGATTGGCATATGAAAAATTACCGCGTGCATCAGCAAAATTAAATGTTCTGATGCTGTAATCTTGTGGATAGAGGCGTTCAAGGTCTTGTGCTTGTTGTTTTACCTGAGCTGTGATGTTTGCAGGGGCGAACGAGTGCACATAGATAACCATGTTTCTTGAGTTTTCGCATACTCTTATATCTTGCAAGTTCATAGGACACGATCCAATACAATGTCCAATGATTTGAGGTGTTTTTGCTACCGCGCAACCGAGTGCTGCTAATCGTGCAATTTTGCTTTTATAGATAGTTGTTACCGCTGTATGGATAGCCTGCGATGTTACGGCTGAAATTGTTTGTTGCATGCTATGTATTTGTATGCAAGCAAAACCGATACATAGACTCAGTAAATAGTGCAGGTGTATTTTTTTTAAAGACATAGTTGTTTCTCCAAATATTAATATTATTTACATTTAGAATAATTATAGATAATTTTTGAATTTTTTCAACGAGAGAATAACAAGAACCATTTTTATCGATGCGTATGCAACGACAAAATGGTTCTTGTTATATTTTTTTCATCGGGTCCAGCCGTCGCACTGAAGCTTTCATCTGGAGCCTACGGCCCAGGAAATACATGCTTATTTTTCCCTGGAGCTATGGCTGGCAGGCAAGGGCTTCTTATGCCATCAGGTCAAGGACTTCGTCCCCAAAGGCTCCACGCATTTGCCTTTGGAGCGCTCTAAAGCCCGAAAAGTTAAGGGCTTTGGCTTGTGGGTTAAGGGTGAACCCCTTAGGCATCCGGTGTTGGGTCGTATGCCCACAGCACGCGAACGTTATTGTTAGCATCAGTATACAGCTGTACGCCGACAACCCCTGTGCGTAACGCTTTTTGCCAATCAAGATAACGCGATACATGATATATCGAGCTTATCGGTTGCTTAAGTATCTCAAGTTGATACACAAACTCTTTTGAGTCAGGATCAAAAGGGTCAAAGCCCGGATTTGCGATAAGTACGGGTGCGAGGTATGAGACATATATTGTTCCATCAGTCCCAACAGCGGCAAGCTTGGTGCGTTGGGATGGGTAAGAAAGCTCGTCAAATAAAGTAAAAAGTTGCGATTGCGAGTAAATATTTCCGGGCTGCAACTGCGCTTGTTTTGATGGATCGGTAAACATGTAGTCTGAGCACAACGTTCCGCACGTGGTCCCGTTAACGTACTGTTGAGCTGGTGTTTGTGGTACGCCGTAAAACCCTTTTATATTTGTATCGTATGAGTCTGTTGTGACTTCTTTACTTCGTACATTGAAAGCAGTGTCCTGATAGTATGAGGTCATATCGGCAGTTTGGTCGCTCAAAAACATGTTGAGTACCAATGGATGCATGTAGTAACCAGTATCAATCGATATAATGCTTCCGCCGCCCAAAAATTGTGCGCTATCCAAAAGTTCGAACGTATATTGCGGTGTATTGCTCATGCCCCATAACGAGCCGCTATTTTGATCACTGTTTAAGATAATGTTGTGTTTAAAGGTTCCTTGCTTTACGTGAAGTTCGATAGAGGTAACATCAAGCAGTGAGCTCACCGCCCACATGTTTGAGCTTGTTGAGTTCTTGCCCTCGATGCCCAAAGCAAATCCGAGCAATCCACCTTGTTGAATAGCAAATAGGACATCAGATCCATCAAGTTCTATGGATGAGGTTATGATGCTTCCTGCATAGAGAGTTTCTTGAGCTTTGGTTCGTTGATTGCCAATCTGAAAGACCCCTGAAATTAATCCTTGAGCTGCATCATAAAATTTCCATGTACTATTTGTTGCAGAAGCGGGAACTGCTGGAGTCTCGCATCCTACGATGGTTCCTGAGGATACGGTAAATTGCGCCGTGTCATGGAATTCAAACGTGCAGTTGCCCGTTATTTTTATGCGCGTATCGGGCAATGTTTTTCCTGTTCCAGCGAACTGCGCAGATATGCGCATCATGTTGGTACCAAATCGATCATATCGAGAGCTTTCTCCGATGTAGTCCACGTGATTTCCGTCATAAAGAAGATACTCATGATCGATATTATATGTGTTGAGTAAAGCAGAAAAAACTTGCGCACCTTCTGCATTGATCGGTTCTTTTGAACCTCCATCCAGATAAATAGTTTGTGTTTTGGCGCTTGTTTGCACGCCACCAGTATTATCTTGCATCAGTTTATAGGTATTTTTTTGTTGCCAAAGGTTCCAAATAGTTGGATCAAGATTCATGACATAATTTGGGAATACAAAAGGCAATTGATGTTTGCTGCTAACAATATTTGTGGTGAAAGGAAAATCAACGCCAAGAGGTAGTCCTGCATCGGGACTAAAAGCTTCTGCGTAGGTGATGACGCTGTTTGTATTATCTCGAGGAGTAAACGGTCCTGGCACTACAAAACCAGTGTCAGCCTGACACTCTGGTAGCACATTTTTTTGGTAAAGAGGCAGGTCGACGGCATTATACTGAAAATCAGGATTTGGATCTAATGTTCCCGGTTTGAGTGCTGGGATTAAACTGCTGACTACGTTCGTGATATGTGCCCAAAAAGGGGTACCGCTATCCGATGCAATCGATATAAATTTGTCAGGATGTCGTAGTCCAAGATATAGTGCGCCAAATCCTCCCATCGAGTGGCCCATGACCGCGCGTGATGTGTAATCGGTGAGCGTGCGATAATTTGCTTCTACGTAGGGAATAAGTTGATTGAAGATGTAATCCTCAAACTGCCCATTATTTACAAAGGTCGAGTTGATATACCAGGTGCCGTCAGGATCAAGCCCTGTAAAAATTGGTGGTGTGCTTGCGTCCATACCGATGACGATCATAGGCATAATTTGCCCGCGTTCAATAAGAGTATTGAGCATCGGGAGCATAGCCTCAGCAGTTTGAAAGTCTCCTCCAAGTCCGTGCATAAAGTATACGACGGGATAGTTTTTTGTTGGGTTTGATGCATATTCTTCTGGCAGGTAAATGCTGAATACGCGTTGCCCTGGACGCTGCACTTCGGGATCGTTTGCTTTGGGTGAAGGTTGTACGCCGCTTGCAGGGGTTGGTATAAAGCCGTCATAGGTGAATGCAGCACGTGCGAGTGGTGCGATACATAGAAATGTACATAGTAAAAATTTTTTAATCACAAGTCTCTCCTAAAAATTGCAGCCAAGCGCACAAAAAAAGTCGGTTGCATATGGGACGCGTTTCCCACTGATGATCTGTTTGAACCCGATCCGTCCACCAATGTGTTTGTGCATTAACTCAATAAAAGAACCAACGGTTAAAGCTTGCCAATACTGCGTTTCGGTATAGAGCGGAAGGTTAAATTGAGTAGTTGTTCCCAGAGCATCAGTACCCGTATTTTGGCAGAGTGAAACGTCTGGCAGACTGCTTCCAATAAGACTTGCGAAGAGATGCACGTTACATACATTTTGGATGCCAAAGCCAACATCAGCGGATAAACTGTAGTTGGTCCAAGATTCTTTTATGTTCCCCAAATAGCCAAGGCTTGCAACGCTGCTACCAGCAACGGGGATTAATGCGCCATCGACCGCTTTAAAATAATAAATACAATATGCCTCAACAGCTCCACTAAAGCATCCTGCTTGTCCATGTAAGGCTCCAAGAGCTCCAGCTCCCCAATGGTCTGTGCTTAACCATATATCAAAAATTCTTTTGGGGTCATAATCACATGAAACTGGGATAACTCCAATAGCGCGTGCTTCGACGGTGAATTTTTCACTTGATTCATAGCGTGCTCCAATATCGATGTAACCATCAGTAAAGCCTTTTTGATGAATTGAACCAAGGTACATGCCTGCTTTTTCAAAGATAGCCTCAGCGCTTGGCCCAAAGTCTTGAAGAAGGTCGTTTACATGATCACGAATAACTCGAGCAGGCATTACCGGAGCTCCTGTAGCATCATGCGTTGATTCGATCCACATACTGCTCAGATTTGGATTGCTTTGAAGCGGTGTATAGTTTTGTGTTGATACAAAACGTTGTAGTACTCCATCTGATCCACTTGTGCCTGATGCATTGAGTGCTGGAAGCGTTGCGACAATTGTTTGGCTTGTGCCGTATGGTCGAGATGGCAATGATTGTGTGCGAACAATGCTTACGGGGTTATTGTTTAATTCGGTGCAGTCTTGGTTTGATATGGTCAAAGGATCGCCGGGGAATGTAGTGTCATGAAAATATACAAAGGGCACGGTGTTGCCTGGGGCTGTTGCAGCAACCGGTAGTCGATTGAGCATGTCAAAGCGATAGGCAAAATTGTTATTGTGACACTTAAACACGTCTGTCGCACTGAGACCTCCATAAACACCAGATCCTCCGCCAGGTCCAAAATTTTTTGGAGATTTTTCGCAGACTCTTACGTCACGGTACGTTCCAAAGCCATGAAGGATGTAGGTCCATTTTGAGCATTCAGGTTTTTTTTCAAAACCTGCTTCAAGGTTTACCCCTTGTTCTTGTGCGCGAGCTCGGGGATACAATGTCGATGCGCCCGGCCAAGGGTTAAGAAATGAAGAGACTTCACCATTGGCAAAGGCATCGGCTGCCAAAAAGTTCGTTTTGCCAAAAAATATGTAGGGGATTGAGTCACAACAAAGAACACATTTTTGATCATCGAAAGCGCGTGATGCTTTTCTACTATATAATTCCGCCCCTCCATACGCGTGTGGGAGGGTATCTGGAATATATCGTATCGAGTTCCCGGTTAAAAGTCCTGATGAAAGAACCGGGAAGCCGTGCATGCCGAAACAGATTGGCGCATAAAACACGCAGCCAAAGGCAAGATATCGAAGTTTTTTCATACTATAGCTCACTTTTTTATGGAACGGTTATCATGTTGCTTTGATTTTGAAAAATAATAGAACCTCCAGGAGGTGTTGAAGCTGCAGCGATGATTGCACCAGCACTTATTCCTGGTTGTCCTTTGCGCATGCGCAGTTGCATGGTGTCCTGAAAAATGATGCTGCGATTGGCTGTTAAAGTAGCGATGTTGAGCGTTGATGTAGTATCAAGAAGTATGTATGCGTTTGTCGGGTTTGCAGGATCGGTTTTCAGGGTTAATGTGTAATTACCGCTGAACACGAACGGTTGCACGGATCCGATAAAATGCATAGGAACGTCGAACGTGATGATAGTGTCATCCGTGAGAGCGGGATAAAGATCTGCAATAAATTGTGATGCAGTGTAGTTTGTCACCGCTTGTAAACAGACGCAAAATAGCAAACAAAACCAAATAAAAAATATACGCATGAGTGCTTTCCCTCTCTTTTTTTTGTAGCAAAGCTTGCCAAAGGAATACCGGTTGGCGTTACGTTAGCACAAAAAAGAGGAGTCGCGAACACAGTCTTTCGCCTGTTTTGATATATTATGTCGCCAGGTTCAGCCGTTCCGGCCTACGTTAAAACTTCGGCGGACAGGCGCATAAGCTTACGCCCAGGCAATACGCCCTGAGCGTTTCAATCAGTTCAATGTTTCAGTGCTCGGTTGTATCTGGAGGCTATGGCTGGCAGGCAAGGGGTTCAGGAAAATGGGTCAAGGGTGAAACCCTTGTTAGCCCCTGCGTTCAAAGGTCTGGTCGAGAGATCGGTACATGATCGCTTCTTGCAAGTGTGCTACAGAAATAATATCGCAGTCTTCAATGTCCGCAATAGTGCGCGCAACTTTAAGGAGCTTATGGTAGCCGCGCATGCTCAGATGTAAGCGCTCAAACGCTTTTTTGACTAATTCTTCAGCAGCATGCTCAAGTACGCAGGTTGACTGAATCATGTCTGAGGAAAGGTTCGCATTGTACATGCCCGGTTTGCCAAATCGAGCGTCTTGTCGTGCACGTGCTTTCATAACACCCGCATATAACTGCGCGGACGATATGTTCCCCTGGGCGTTTTTGTGAGCATGGGTAAGAGTTTCAAAATCGATTGACGGAACGCTTACCTGCAAATCTATACGATCTAAAAAAGGCCCTGAAAGTTTATCGAGATACTTGGCTATCTGTTGAGGCGTGCATGAGCATTGCTTGCGTGAATCACCTAAATAGCCGCAAGGGCAAGGATTGAGCGCGGCAATGAGCATAAAATGTGCGGGAAAAACTACACTGTACTGCGCGCGTGATACGGTAATGGAGCGTTCTTCGAGCGGTTGACGCAAAACTTCGAGTGTCGATTTTTTGAACTCGGCTAGTTCATCAAGAAAGAGTATGCCGTTGTGTGCAAGAGATATTTCGCCGGGTTGAGGGAACGATCCACCACCTACAAGGCCAACCTGCGAGATGGTATGATGCGGTGCTCTAAAAGGACGGTTTGTTACCAGATTGTTTTCCGAGAGCTTTCCGCAGACCGAGTATATTTTACTTGTTTGAAGAACTTCGTTAAAGGTCATGGGCGGCAAGATCGAAATAATGCGTTGAGCAAGCATCGTTTTACCGGACCCTGGCGAGCCAATAAATAAAACGTTATGCCCTCCTGCTGCAGCAATTTGCATGGTTCGTTTTGCTTGGTTTTGGCCGACCACGTCCGCATAATCGACCGTGCTTTTGTTGTGTGCAACAACAGTATCATATGAGTTTGGTGCTGCTTGGATGATCTGTTCGTTACGCAGGTGCGCAACAAGTTCTAAAAGGCTTGATACGCCGATGACTTCTATGTTGGGAATAAGTGATGCTTCAGAAATGTTTTCTTTGGGGACGATAATCCTTTTTCTGCCTAAGCGTGCAGCGTCCGCCGCGATGGGCAACACCCCACGAACCGATCGAATAGCCCCATCAAGTGAAAGCTCCCCAATGACGATGGTTTCGTGTATAAATTGTTCGGTGAGCTCAAGAGTTCCGCTCGCATGCAGGATGCCAAGGGCTATGGGCAAATCAAAAAGTGTGCCCTCTTTTTTGAGGTCTGCCGGTGCAAGATTGATAGTGATTTTACGCTCAGGTAGTTTGACACCACAATTTTTGAGCGCGGTTGCAATGCGCTGGCGGCTTTCTTTGATGGCCGTATCAGCAAGCCCGACGATCATAAAGTTGAGCAAGCCGAATGATAAATCGACCTCGACCTCGACGCTGTACGCCTGGACGCCGATAGTGGCAGCAGAAAAAATTTTGGTATGCATTAAGAACTCTTTTAAAAATAGTTTATTTTTGTGCGTATTATTTAGAATATTTTTTTAGAATACGTGAAAAAAAATGATAAAGAAAATAAGGGTTTCACCCTTGACCCATAAGGGCTCGCCTTTAACCCGGTGACAAAGAACGTGATCAATACCAGTAATCAGAAGGCCTACTGCTGCATAATCGTGAATCGCAGTTATTTTTATTTTTTTTCTTTAAGTGCCTGCATAATACGTGGGTTTTCTGTAAACGCAGAACCTGTATGGTCAAGATCGAACAGGCAGCCTTTGTAATTGAACGAGTCCTGAAATACATGTTGAATCATACTTAAGGTGCTTTGATTTTTTTGTTCTGTGTGTTCTTTGTTAATTATAAACTCGAACTTGTCCATGCTTTTGCGAAGTATATGTTCGTGTGGTGTATCAAAAATATACAATGAATATTCATCAAATACCGAGCTATTTGATAGATCGATCGTTGTTTCTTGGTCTATCGTAATTGATTCTATTGAGCACATACTAAAACCTATTTTATCATGTGTCACAAGTTTGCTTGTATCGCCAATCTGATCAATATGTACATTGTTTGGTGCTGTGATTTTTGTAATATCTTTTCTACAGGTGCGTAACATACCTTTTTGGGGGCGTAACAGGATGGTATGCGGATCATCTGATAAATTAAACACGCATACTGATGCGGCATACAGTGGTGAGCAAAGTAGGTAAAACAGCAAGGTTAATTTTTTTGTTCCGAGCATGATTTTGATCTCCCCTAAAAAAAATGTTGTTCACCCCTGATTGTTAGTTTTTCAAAAAGTTGTTGAAGTTTGCACGAGTTTGATTTTTGTGTTGGAAGAGCGCTGTTTTTTTATGAAAGAGAATTTAAAAGGGTTTCACCCTTGACCCATAAGGGCCTAGCCCTTAACCCGGGTGAAATATTAAGACATAGTACGTCGCGCTGGACGTATATGTTCTAGGGGTAAACGTCAAAAATGGCGAAGCCATAATTGTGCTTAAATTAAGAGCGTTATATACTAAAAAGCAATGTAACTAAACATAAAAAATGGCGTGCTTGAGTTGAGCAGCAGTTTTATGTAGGTCTTTAAAAACCTTCCAGTTAGAGGTGTAATTATGGCGTATCGTTATGAAACGCTTTTCTTGACAGGTCCATACCTCACATCAGGTGAGGCAGAGTCAATTGAAAAAACATTGACCAAATTAATCAGTGCCAACGGTGGCAGACTTCTCTCATATGAGCGTTGGGGCAAATACCGTTTGGCATATCCAGTTAAAGCTCATGAGTTTGGTATTTACTTTTTGATGCGCTTTGAAACTGATACTCTCAGTAACGACTTGCTCAAAGAAGTTGATGCACTTTTCAAGATTAAATTAAACGATCTTGTTATGCGTTATGTTATCACCAAGCTTGATGCAAACGCACCTCTTGCGTACCAACGTCCTGAGTCACTTGAAGAAGGTGGTTCACGTGCCAGAGAAACAGGCGGTCGTGAATACGGTCCACGTGGATATGGTAAAGATAGACAGTTTCGCTCACAATCAGCAGATAACGCTGATCATAGTGCCGAAAACAACACGATGACCCAAGAAGAAATTGAAGAGTTTTCAGCAGCAGATAGCGCTGAAGCGTAAAGCGAAACCCTCTGATTTTACCCTTGAATAACGTGATTTAATCACATAAAACATGAGTATATGTGAGCGGGTCACAAAAATTTGAATAATGAGGTTTAATACCATGGCTAAAAAAGCAAAATTAAAGATAAGCACGCGCTTGCTTCGTAAGAAAGCACGTCGTTCTTCGTATGGCTCAGCAAAACGTTGCCGTTTTTCTTCAGGTGAGATACCAACTTCAGCGATCGACTACAAAAACGTTGCATTGCTTAAGTCGTTTATTACCGAGCGCGGCAAAATTTTGCCTGCACGTATTTCAGGCACCTGTGCACAATACCAGCGCAAAGTTGCTCGCGAAATTAAAAAAGCGCGCGCAATGGCTCTGTTGCCTTATGCATCAGGACATGCATTCTAAAGATTTGTGTATCTATAGACAAAGAAAAGACCCGGAACTAAAAATTTCGGGTCTTTTCTTTGTGCGCCCGGCACGGGCGCGACCTCAAGGGTGAAAGTCCCCAATTGGCGAGCGGCAACGTAGCCATTAGCTTAAGGCAAGGGTGTCCATCGCGAGG
>Ga0075558_112_pt1 | contig 20486 bp, 22 predicted proteins | sample RifGroE2_FD_68114 | JGI IMG/M metagenome (GOLD analysis project Ga0075558, IMG submission 68114) | candidate division TM6 bacterium GW2011_GWE2_41_16 | reverse complement strand
GGCAGATTCAACAGCGAAGTGCATAATTTTGCGAAAGCCCAGTGAGGCGTAAGAATTCTTCGTTTGGTGTTCGATACTCCAAAGATTTACGGGGTCGATTGTTAAGCTTTTGCTGAACCATAAATACCTGTTCTGAATTAAGTTTAGAGAAGTCACATTTTTTAGGAAGATACTGCCGTACAAGTCCATTGGTATTTTCATTGAGACCACGTTCCCATGCATGATATGGATTGGCAAAAAAACATTGAACTCCAAGATTTCCCGCAACAGACTGATGTTGAGCAAATTCTTTTCCATTGTCTGTAGTAATCGTGTGAGTGAAAGTTTTGATTGGTGCTAAAGCATCGATCATCTCACGGGCAACATTTTGTGCTTTGGTATTTGGTAGCAATCGCAAAAGCGTAAGCTTTGTTTTGCGATCAACAATACTCAAAAGGGCTCCACGATGCATCGATCCAATAATAGTATCTGCTTCAAAGTCCCCTACGCGTATTTTTTGTTCAACTTCCATGGGACGATGCTCGATACCTACGCGATTTGGAATAAGCCCTCGACCCGCCATTTTACTTCCGCGCTTGTTATATTTTTTGCCACTTCTTCTTAAATTTTTGTACAGATCCCCGCCATTTTTTTTGTCCTTCAGTATGTGTTGATAAATAGATTCATGGCTAATAGAGATGCCATTGGTTAATTTTAATCGCCCACTGATTTGGTCGGGACTAAACTGGTCTTCACGCAGCATGTGCTCAATTTTGGCAATAAGATCGGGGGACATTTTTTTAGGTGCAGAACTCGCGTCATGCCTACGTTTCGCATGTTTTGCTTGTGCCTGTTTATGTCGATACCCCTTCTTGCTGCTATTTCTTGCTAATTCTCGGCTTACTGCCGATTGCGTTGTTTTTATCAAAAACGCTATTTCTTTCTGCTTTTTACCGCTTTCCCTTAATACAAAAATCTGGCATCTTTGTTTTGTGATCCTTTCGTTTTTTCGACAAAACTCAGAATCACTTTACCGTCACCTGGCTTACTTTCCTAAAATCTTATGCACTTTATAGTTGAACTTGCGGTTTATAAAAACTTTTTTCTACCGGACCCCAACTCTCTTGTACATCACAATATCTCAAATTGACAAAACGCTTCATAGCATCGTTCAAGCCTACATCATGAATCCATGTAATATCAGATATTTGTACAATAGGCTCACTTATAATTATAGAGATACCATGCACATACTGAGCAAGAACTGATTTTGAAAGATCTGTTAAAAAAGCTATTAACTCATTTTGCCACAATTGCGTACCAGAAGATTCTCGGTGAAAAAACAGAGAGTCGCAATGTATCCATAAACCTTGAGCACACGCTTTAGCTATTAACCCAGACATAACCGAAGAGATCGTACTTAACTGCATCAGTTTTTTTAGCGTAAGAATTGGTAAACATCTCACCTGTTCATATGCTAAAGCACAAGCGCCCAACTGATTTTTACGCACTAATTGTCTATGTAAAATTGCGCTATCACACATTCTTTGTATTTCATGTTCAAAGGAACAAACAGTTCCATGTACCGGCAATCTTTGCTGCTCCATACCCGATAAAAGACCATAAAATAAAAAACTTATACTCACTGCATATATCTTCATGGTTTCTCTTTCATCTAAAAAACTCACCCCCATGAGTATATCGATGGAGGTGAGTTTTCTAATTTACGCTGGTATCATTTTTTTGAGATCTTTTGCCGAGACATCTCGTTGCGCATACGCCTTAAAAGCCTTATCAATAGATTCTACAGAAGACTTTTTTTCATCCTCAGTTAATCCAAGTTTTTTTAAAGCATCGTCGTATGGCGTACTTTCATCATCTTTTTGAGCTTTGGACATAGATCCTTCAGGTATCGTTATAGCAGGCAGTTGAGCAAACAATCCGCTTCCTTTTTTGAGCTTTTGCGCACGCAATTCTATCGCATCCTCAACAGCTTGTTTAAACATATCTGTGTTGTGCTCAACAACATATGCCGGGAGCCCTACCACATTTTTTGCTTGCTCTCTTGTATACGAAAAATTGAGAGAACTAAGCGGCTTTCCAACCTTCATTTCAGCTTCAGGATCAAATTTTTTGCTAAAACCTTCGTTTTTGATAAACGGTATATAGATAATTGACGCAACTCCTGGCCTGGTTGATTTAAAATATGAAACTGATTTTTTTGCAGCACTATCAAAATTTATGTCAGGAATTTCTATACCATTCTTTTTTGCGTATTCTTGTGCTTTTTTAAGCTGAGCACCATATCCTTTGATCTTCCCCTGCCCTGGAGTAGGTTCAGAAAAATCAAACGCTATGATTAAATCAACATCTCGCGCAGGACGCCATACAAGCGGAAACGGCACATTAATACTGATGCCTCCATCAATAAATACTATTCTTTTTAGTTCCGCCATAGGACTCTGTGAAATACCAAACGAAAAATTATTCACTTTTGCAGGATCAATACGCAAGTCACCCATCTTCATAGGATAATTACCTGGAAACACGTCCTTAAGGCGCACGCTTGGAGCTGAACCCCAAATGCCCATTAAATAAGACAAGCTTCTGAGTAATCCTGCACCGTCTGCCCGAACAAGAGCCCCCTTATAAAAATCCCACCCAAACGCATACGATGGAATAAACGAGCGTAAGCCTACTGACCCAATTTCGTAGGGCGAAAACTCAGCCCACATATAATCTGTAGGATCTCCCGCAGCAGTTTTTGTTATTGCTGCGCTATAAATAGGCAGCGGATGCTCTCCGGTTTCAATATAAGGAATTTGATCAGGTAATGATATTGTTCTTTGGTCAGAATCTATCCCTTTTCGCAAATCTCTCAATAATGCTTCACCAAGTAAAAACCCAAATGTTTCAATCACGTACGAAAAAGCATCACCTTTTAAATATGCTTGCGCCGCCTGATCAATGAAATCCGGTAGTCGATCGATACGCGCAACCAATTTATCGGTTGACATTTCAATGCGCGGATAAAGCTGTTCTATATACTCTTTTAAAGATTTTCCGTAGACCATATATCCAGCCAACCCCCAGGTTGAACCCGATAAACTAATGTTGTACATGCTTGCATCATATAGGCCTATCTTTTGTAGACCTTGAATAGCGCCTAAAGCACCAAGCATTGCACGATATGCACCACCACTAAACAAAAAAACAATACGAGGAGCTTCTTCTTTATCCGTTAAAGGTCTTTCGATAAAAGAACTCACGGCTTTTGTAACTTTTGGTATACGATTTTTGATAAACTCACGCTCTTGAGCGCAAAGCGTATCAACTCCCCCAGACAACACACGTACCGTTGGTCGCTCCTTACTGAAAGGATTGATCGGTACAACCGTATTACGAATCCTTAACCATGAGTATGCGCCTATCATGTTTATGACACTTACCGTCTCCATAACACCATCTTTGAGCGGCTGCAAAAAGAACCACTCAATCGCATTATAGCCATGTAATGTTTTGTCTGATTTTTTTTCTGCTATCCAAAATTTGGTACCACGCACAGAACCTATACCAATCCAAGGAATCGTTTTTGCCTGCTCATGATCAATATCTGCGGCAAGTTTTTCTTTATCATGAGAAAAAAAGAGTTGCCTATCAATCGTAAGCTTGGCAAAAAAACCATAATCAGGGCGCGTGAGTTCTGTCATAGTCCCTGAACCTATTTCAACAACATCACTTACACGCGTGGCATGAGCATTATCTTTGGATTCTTTTTTATAAATAGCGGTAAAAACAGAATTTTTTGAAACATTACGCACGGTAATTTTATCATCTGATGCCATAATACTCAGATGGATTACACAAAAAAAACAAGCCATCGCTTGGGATGACCTGTTCATACATTTCCACATAAAAAAGCTCCTTTTTTTAGTAGTTCAAAAAACATCACAGTTTCTTGATACCACAAAAAAGGAGCTTTTTAACAGATATAAACACAAATCATTTGCGAGCGGGCCACCAAGAGAGAACATGGTCTCTTGAGCTTTTGCTATAATTACGCGGCAACTGACACCTTTGCAGGTCTCAGCAGTTCCCCGTCACAGGTATAACCTTTTTCTAAGACTTCTATTACAGAGCCACTTACTACACCATCAACATGTTTTTGCATCACGGCTTCGTGTAAAGACGGATCGAATGTTGTTATCTGATCAATCTTTTGTACGCCATTATTTTGTAAAAACTTGATAAACGTTTGATGAATAAGCCTCATACCTTCAGCATGAATTTGAGCTGCCGCATCTTTTTCAAGCTGAGCCATTGCTTTTTCAAACGTATCAAGAATTGCCAATGTTTCACGCAATAAAGTAAATCGAGTTTCACGCACAAAAAGAACTCGTTCTGAACTCATGCGTCGCTTATAATTTTCAAAATCCGAAGCAAGATAATCAAACTGTTTTTTCATTCGAGCATATTGCTCGGTACATGCAGTAAGTTCTTTATTTTTTTCTTCTAAAATCTGCTCGCAAGAAGGCGTATCCATGGAATAAATCCTTATAATATATCTCTTTTTATTTGCGCATTTGTTACCACTTTTTCATACTATAGCGTAATTCGTTAAGATTAAACACACATGATTTTTAAGATTTTAAAAAAAGCAGCATACGAATAACAATAATCACGTGTCATAATATTTTCCCATCTTTAAAAGGCTCATTAACGTTTATGAAACATCGTTTTTATTTTTTCCCCCTATGTTTTTTCGCGGCACATTTGTACGCTTTACCACCATCACCTTTTTACCCAAAGCCTATTTCTTATGAAATTCGTTATACGGCACCTCTGCTTGCAACAGCAAAAAGCGAACTTTCGCTATTTACACACTCGGATGACCGGCAAGGCTGCATCCCTGCAACTATATTTTTGTGTGAAATCACTCAAAATGCTCTCAAAGGAATATACATTGATGCTGACATTACCCTTGTAGATTATGACTCTTATTATGATGATCATGCCCAACATGACACAGGCTATACCTTAAAATCAGGTATGAGCGCAACAAATACCAATACAACTTTGTTCGATTTTGTAGATTATGGATTCGACTTTTCGTGTGAGTATTTTAAACATACATGGACCCCTACCATCAATCTTTCTGCAAGTGCGGGACTGTGCGATTGGATAACCTGTACTACGCATATATTGTATGGCGGTAAAAGTGTATACGCTCATCAAAACATTACCTGGTCATTGAGCCTACTATTTGATCATTTATTTGACACTACATCTTTTGGTATCGGAACATCCTTGGCATATTTTAATAAACCAAAAAACAAAAGTTCTTGTATTGATCTTATGTATGCATACGATACTGCAAAATGTACCCGTCCATATTTACCTACAATCAGTGCTCGTGTAAGTTTTTTTGATTCAACCGTCATTTCACGATCATTATGCATCGGAAGCTTCGGTATTTCCTGCTCATGGCAATATTAATGCCACAGGGCTAGCGTTAATATTAACCCATAAGGGCGCCGCCCTTAACCCGCAAGCTCCCAGAGCTCCATAATGACTGTAAGTACATGTCATTTGGGCCGCAAGGCTTGACCTGGTTACATATTACATGAGCCCCCTTTTTGCCGGTACACGGCAGGCAAGGGGACTCATGATAGGCCACCGGGTCAATAGTCTTTAGCTTTGGCTAGAGACTATTGACCCGGTATGTATTATGTCAGAGGGTCAAGGGTCGTTGACCCTTGCGGGTTGAGGGCAGAGCCCCAAGGGGCAAAAAGCATAACTCTTATATGAAATTCTTACTGCACAGCTCAGTGGGTTATGCTATAATAGCTACCAGACTCATCGTTTTAATATTCGCATTAAGGAGCCTTTATGAACAAATGCTATTCAGTTTTTCTTACCTGCATGCTGAGCATACCGGGTTTGACCTATGCTCACGATGACGCTGCAAAAAAAATATTGCACACGCAGGCACAAACTACATTGTGTAATCAAATAAAATCATGCGCACAAACACTTGATTGGGTAGTACAAGAATTGTCATCAAAAACTATATGCCATGTTAAAAATCCCCTCAAAAAGGCTGACCTTGCATCAACCTACAATATCATGCACACGTATATTCAGGATCAATGCACAAACATTCCCGATGCCATCACGCAAGATAATTGCGCATCAGTACATACAGCGCTTCAAAACTTGGTGTACGTAGCACAAGATCTACAAGTACGATTATCAAACAACCGCAAACTTCATGCTACCTATAGTCTTACAACAAAAGAATCTGCAATTGAAAACAACGATTATGCATCTCTTACCCTCGCATACACATATTTAAAAAAATTGGTTGAGGACCTAGTGCACATTGTTAACAATTATCATTACAGTCTTTTGACTCATAGCACTTCGCAAATTGCCAACGGCATTCAAAATACCTACCTTGACGAACTAGCTAAAAGATCGATTAAATATATTGTTTTAGCCCTGTATATCATCGCTCGCACACCAGAGACAGAGTTTGCCGGCCATAAACCAGACAAACGCGTGTGGTATAAGAAGCTTATGAGCGCACCTGCACCTCAAAAGAAAAATATTCTTACGCACATCAAAGACATAATTGGTGGAGTAAAAAAAATTGAGTACACAACCCCAAAAAACTCAAAAACAAAGTTCTCTGGTATTTGTGGAAAACCGGTCGAATTTGTAAAAGACATTATCAAAGTCGACATGGGCGCAACATTATGGACCCTTTCAATACCAGCCCTTGTTTTCCCTGGCATAAAAAAAGATATTCAAGATTTTTATCATTGGGCTCAAACAACGTCAGAAAAAACAAAAAAACGTTCCCAATTTTATCTCACCTATGATGCCGCAAGAAAAATACTTATTGATACCATGTTCACATACAATATCGTTATGAGCGATGAAGACCTGAATGCCTGCGCACTCATGCTCAGCGGAAAAACAAACACAGAAATATACAACAGAATCGAACAGGAACATCAAAAAGCTCTGAAGAACCATATGCCAATGACCGCAGAAAGCATTATAGCTATTGCATCTCAAAAATAATTTGAATCAAAAGCTTTCAGAATACTATTAAAGGCCCGAAATAATCGGGCCTTTTTTACGACAATTTCAACATCTACCCAGGTTTTTAGTATAAAGATTGACTTTTTTATTCAATTTGATAACTTTGTTTATATAAATAAGCAAATATATCACAAAATAGGATAGAAATTATGAATATACTGAACACTCTCAAAAAATCACTTGCTATAAGCCTCTGTTTGGGTTTGTGCTTTACCCCTGCACAGAACATACAGGCCGGAACAACCGGTTACAAAATACAAACGGTTCTGTGTGAAGTTGCAAAAGTAAGCATTAAACAAGGAATTGCATCTTTTGGTATGTCACGTTTAGAAAAGATCCCCTTCTTTAAGAAGCCGCTTGTAAATTTTGCATCAACAGTTGCTATGCATCTTACCGTTGGCAAAGTTCTTAACCTAACTCTTAATAAATATTTTGCTCGTTTGGAAAGAGATCAAAAAGCGCGTAACTCTGCTTTACAGTTAAATGCAATTCATCAATACGCTGAGCACGTAAACAATATTATAACAATTGGCAGTGCATTAAACGCTTATCACATACCTTTTTTGAAATGGTCACCATTTGGTAAAATCGACTCATACGTTGCTGCATTGACGGTATACGGTGTTTACTTAGGCCTCAAAAAGACCAAACCTGGCAAATGGTGTGCAAACAAAATAAATAGCCTACCCTTTGTAACTCAAATGCGAGAAGTATCAGAGGGATTAAATGAACAAATTGCTTTAATCGAAGGTAAGCTCGGTTAAGTCAACGTCAAAAGAAAACTCTCCCCAAATAAAGCGCATGCCTTTACAGGTGTGCGCTTTTCTTATGATATCAAGCATGTTTTGCGAAACAGTAATATCGTACAAATCACGATAGCGATTAAACCGGTCAGCGAAAATCCATTCATGATACGGCTTAATTTCTTCAACCCGTACAAAAGAAATATCTGAGTACGCAACTTCATCAACAATCCACTGAGCAACCCAGTTAGAACAGTTCCTGCCCTCGTCATCTTTCACGAGCAGTGCATTGGGTTTACCCTGTGGTCCCCACAGTAACAGCACATGATCTTGACCACAACGCGCGCAATCGCACTGAGGCCAAACTTCGGCTATGAGCGATCGTGCATACGCATTAAGCACGATGATATCAGCATGCGCTTTTGTCTGCCCACGCTCGTATGCATCGACATATGAGTGAAACAAAGAGCGATCAATACATTCTTTTTTATCTACGCAAATTTGTTGGTACCCCGGATGTATCGCATCAACATATTTTTTGCAGCCGCTCATGAGCATAAGCGAGCAACACATAAAACCGTACACGCCCACATGTTTTATATTCATCATCAAAAATCCTTGTAGTATAATTATGGCAAACGCCATGGTGCGTCTTCTAAAATCGCACTACTTTGAACCCGCTCAAGAATGATGGTGAGTCATAAAAGACCTCACTACTTTCTGTTTATGTGATTAAATCACACTATGCATGATCACGAATGTGCTGAGCTTAAATAGTGTAGTCTTTTATGACGCACCACGAACCTTGCTATAACATATTATTCAAACTTACCCTACCCATAGCCCAAGATAGCAAAAACTTATGAAACGCTCATCTCTGTATCCTATATTCTTTTTCGCTTACCGGTTTTTAACACGAACCCCTAAAAGTACTTCTGTTCCTTTCATGATCTATGTAAGTTTTTTAAGCATTATCACCAGTAGTTTTGCTCTCATACTTGGTATTTCTATCATGCAGGGATTACATGCAACCACCATAAAAAGTGTCAAAGGAATCGTACCTGACATCACTATTCAAGCTCCTCGTAATTTTTCACTTGATATTGATCGTTGCATCAAGCGCATCAAAGATGCATCCGTACAAAACATTATATCAATAACCCCATACTCGACCATTGCAGCGGTTACTATTGAAAAAGATGAGCCGATACCGCTTACCATCATCGGCATTAATCAAAAAGACATTGGCACTCTGTATCCCGATTTTGTTCAAAAATCAGTGCCTGGCACCACCGACTACCGCAAGGATACCTGCATCATCAGCTCTGAGCTCGAGGATATGCTCAAAAATTCATCAACAGTATCCATAACCATTCCATCCATTCATCGCAAACAATATTCATTTAATACATTCGATCTCACAAAACACAGCGTCTACACGCACCCATCAGACACGGGATATGCGCATACCATTTTTGTATCACCAGAAACACTCACAACTCTTGACGAAGCAGCAGAGAACACCCGCCAAAGCCTCGCTATACGTTTGAGTAAAAATAGCGATCTTGAACGTACATCCAATCATCTTAAAAAATTGTTTCCTCAGCTTGAAGTAGCCACCTGGGCTGATCAGTACCCGGACCTTACGCATGCATGCTCTTTGGAACTCTATGGCCTTATGTTTTTACTTTTCCTTTTTGTGCTTGCCGCAAGCATGAACCTCTGCGCGCTTACCAGCCTTTTGATACACACTAAAGCCCGCGAGCTTTCCATCCTTGCATTCAATGGCATGACCCCGTGCACTATCCGCAACATTTTTTATGTTATGAGTAGCATGGTCACCATGGGAGCGTACAGCATAGGGCTTGTATGCGCACTCGGCAGTGGATGGCTTATCAACCACTTTAAGTTAATATCGCTTCCAGCAAGCGTGTACTACACGCCGTACTTGCCTGCTGAGCCGTCAATGGGACTTGTTTTTTATTCATGCATTTTGTTTATCGCTATAGCAGCACTCACGACAACTATAACTCTTGCACGACATAACTTTGTACCCACACGTTTTGAATAATGAGGACTCTGCCCTCACCCGCAAGGGTCATCAACCCTTGACCCTCTGACATAAGATATCAAGTTTTTATACGGCAATCGCCGTTAGTAACCGAGGATATATCAATATGGCAAAAGCCATATTGATATATCCTCGTGCTTCAAGCTACGCACTTACAGATTTATTGCTATCAAGTTGTCGGCTTTAATTTTTGTAACCAGATCAAACGCTCCCAGCCTACGCATAAAGCTTCGGCGGGCAAGGGGCTTCTTATGTGATCAGGTCCAGCGCTGGGCGCTGGCGGGTCGAGGGTAGAACCCTCAAAACTCCTAACCCTGGTATTTTACGGTAGAGATGCGGTACAGTTTCTGTATGTGCACAAGAAGCACGCGACAAAAAAAACAAATAGGGGGGATGTATGAAAAAAATAATGGGTATAACCCTGCTGTGCCTGTGCTCGCTGGCCAGCGCTCAAAAAGATGACGAGTTACAAATTCCGCAACCACTATCACCACACAACATCGTACTGTTTATCGAGCCACTCATGGCAACAAACCCTGCGCCAAGTCTCGAAAACATCGCGATCAAGATCCCAAAGAACCTCGCGCATACACAGCTCAAAGCGTATCTCATGAAGCAAATCGTCCTGTTTGCATCGTATGCAGGGGTCGTCTCATACTCTGATTATCTAGGCCAAATAACCTTTCCACGTCGTCATGAACAAAACGAGATAACCTGTATAGTTACGCCAGAAATCAAGTTCCACTTATACCCAAAAAACACCGTACAAAAAATAACCATTCAACAAAAAACGCCTGCACAAAGCTACAAGTTCACCAGAACAAAGGACGAGCAGCGTGATTTTTGGTTCTGGACGGTCACTAAAGAAGAAACACCAAAGGACATACCACTGCCACAAGCAACATTATTTTTATTTGCAAAGCCTGAGCACATTTATATCCCACTCGAGAGCACGTCAACAGTCGGTGGACCGCACCTTGTGCTCCCAACATTCTATGCAACAAAACTAATGAACTCTGACGCAAACGTTCTTTCGTATATAAAGCTTGCACGTTTTTTTAGGCCACTTAAAAAAATGATCAAAAAAAGTGATGATCGTATTGGTATGCAAGTGTTTTAAAAAAATTACATTCGTGTGTTAAAATGAAAGAGTGTCACAAGCTGTGACACTCTTTCATTTGTAGCATTCAATCAAATATTTGAAAAAATTTATCATAAAAAACAGAAGAGGAAAATGACTCGAAATTTAAAACGTTTTTTAAAAATTTTGCTCTATTTCGCCTTGGGATTTGTTTTGTTAAAAGCCGCTTTTATTGCATATCTTGTATGGTTTCAGCCACCACTTTATTTTCCAAAACCAACAGGCTCCCATGCTGTGGGAGTCAAAACATACCACTGGATAGATACCTCACGCTTAGAAATTCTGCATCATGATCCGCTACACCCACATCGAGAACTTATGGTAAGTATCTGGTATCCCGCTCAAGGAACGTTAGCTGAAAAGCCAGCAACCCCATATGCACCTGAGTTGGTAAGCTATCTTAAAAAAAATCATAAAAAAATGTGGTTTTTAGGTTTTGCTCGTCCTCTCTATGCATACGCCCAACCAGAAGCACTAATAAATACAGGTTCAACACGCTACCCAGTCATACTTTTTTCTCATGGCAGTGGAGTTGTGCGTGAAAGTAATACAGCTCAATGCGAAGAACTTGCAAGCCATGGGTACATCGTCGTAAGCATGAGCCATCCGTATAACAGTTACGTTACGATGTTCCCTGATAAACACATTGCCGATGGTGAGCAAGCATTAAAAGAACGATACAACAATCCCGTTGACGCAAAAAAACTTTTAGACCAAGACGTCGAGATCAGATTCGCCGATGCACAATTTGTACTGAAAAAACTTGAACTTCTTGCGCATGATACACAATCTATGTTCTATGAGCGCATTGACCAAAACAATATTGGCATGTTTGGTCATTCGTTGGGTGGTGCTACAACGGCTCAAATATGCCGTCGAGATGCTCGAGTAAAAGCGGGTATTAATATGGATGGAACATTGTATGGCACAGACCCCATGAAAAACATTGGCAAGCCGCTTATGTTTATCTCGCACAAAGAGTCAACATCAGAAAAAAAAATGCTACAAGCACAATCTGCTGATGTGTACTCGGCTGTCATCAAAAACATGAAACATATGGGTTTTACTGATTTTGCGTTATTTAATACCACATCCTTTTTCTTTCGATGCTTGGTCAAAATGAATGAAATTGGTGACCCGGGACCAATGAATGGCTATAGATCAACAAAAATTGTTAATGCATATGTATTAAACTTTTTCGACAAATACCTCAAGAACAACCCATCTGAACTGCTCGATGATAACAACAAAAAATATCCTGAAGTTGAAGCACAAAAATGGATCCAGAAGTAGCGTAAAAAATCCCACAGGCTGTGGGACAAATTAAAAACTGCCACAGCTTGTGGCAGAATTGCCTTGTTCTTTTTTTATAAATTTTCAACCAAAAACAAGAAAAAAAAGACACTATTTTGACCATTTTTGTCAAATCTATGAAAATCGCATAACGTATGTTATGATATTCATAAACTTTATAGTATGATTTTCATAAAAAGGGGACGCGTATGTTTATCGAAAGAGATCTAGAGCAAGCTATCAAATCTGGAGCACAGCAGTCTCCGGTTATCGCAATCATTGGCCCCCGACAGTCAGGCAAAAGTACGCTTATCAAAAAAATGTTTAGCGATTATACATACTTGGATATGCAAGACGCTGCAATTTTTGAATTTGCAAACAATGATCCAAAAGGTTTTTTGGATGCCTACAAAAATGAAAAAGGTCTGATCATTGATGAGGCTCAATACGCACCAGTTTTATTTTCGCAACTTAAAGTTGAGGTTGATAAGAATCCTCGCCCCGGTTATTACGTTTTGTCCGGCTCCCAAAACTTTTTGCTACATGAAAAGATAAGCGAGTCTTTGGCTGGCAGAGTATATTTTTATACCCTTCTGCCACTCTCGATACATGAGCTCAAGCAAGCTGATGTGCTCAGCGAACGTCCAGAAGATCAGATATACAAAGGCTTTTATCCCCGCGTGTATCAGCCACACATCAACGCGCAAGAGTATTATGACAACTATATCGCAACATACGTTGAGCGTGACATACGCAGTATACGCAATATCGACAGCTTTCTTGCGTTTAAAAAGTTTATGCAGCTTTGCGCTTTGCGCATTGGCGCAATACTTAATGTTACCGACTTGGCAACCAATTGCGGCATTAGCGTTACTACCGCACGCAGCTGGCTTACACTCCTTGAGGCAAGTTTCATTTTATTCTTGTTACCCTCGTACCATGACAACCTCGGCAAACGGGTAACCAAATCGCCAAAATTATACTTTTATGATGTTGGCCTTGCCGCAACGCTTATGGGCATAGATCAAGAAACACTGATAAAAAACAGAACAGTCTATGGTTCATTGTTCGAGAACATGATAACCGTTGATCTCATAAAAAATTTTGGATCTCAAGGCCTGCGATATGCGCTCACATTCTTTAGAGATACGAATCAAAATGAGATAGACCTAATCATAGAGACGGGCGGCAAAACGATCCCGGTAGAAATAAAGTCATCAGAGACGCCACAGGGTAGTTTTTTTGATACAATTGCATGGTTTCAAAAAGAAACAAAGAATGATCAAGAAGCCATTGTCGTCTATGGCGGTAATCACAATCAAAAACGCTCGCAAGGCAATGTTGTTTCTTGGAAAAATTTGGAAAGCTTATACACAAAATAAACCCAGAAAAAATGATTATGAATCCAACCTATACATTCACATTCACGCTCATCACTCAAGATAATTTTGCATCGCTGCAACCATTGCTGCTCTCATGGTTCAACATGCCACATGTCGAACAATGGTGGCCGGTGCCAAAAGATAACGAAGCTTTTTTTGAGTCCTTCTTAAAACGTATTCGCTCGGACGCCAGACCATATCTTGTATTATGCAATAGCTCACCAATCGGCTATATCCAAACATACACCATCGATACGGCAACAACGCATGCCTGGCTTCCAAAACTACCAGGCACATTGATTGGCATAGACCAGTTTATTGGCGAGCCTGATTATTTGCACAAAGGCTTTGGTACTCTGTTTATAAAAGAGTTTATCAAGCAGCTAGAAAACACAGATAAAAACATTACCGTTATCGTTGATCCAGAGCCAATCAATCTAGCTGCAATCAGGTGTTATGAAAAAATCGGCTTTAAAAAAATTGGCGAATATCAGGCACCATGGGGACCGGCATTGCTCATGATCTATAACAAAAACAATTAGACAGTTTTAAACCAAATATTGTTATTTTAACCAAAAACGCTTACATTTATACCTGTTTTTTAACCAAAAAGGAGTATACATGAAACGTTTAATTGACCATTTTTTAGAACAATGGAAGCATGACAACCTTCGCAAACCACTACTCATGCGTGGAGCTCGGCAAGTTGGCAAGACATATTCAGTTCGCGAGTTTGGCAAAACATATGCCGACTTTGTAGAAATCAACTTGGAGCTTCAGCCAAACGCACAACAAATTTTTGAAAAAGACCTGCAACCCGATCGTATTCTTCGTGAGCTCTCGCTCATTGCCCGCAAGCAAATCACTCCCGGCAAAACGCTCCTATTTTTAGATGAGGTTCAGAAGGTTCCTCAGGCGATCACTGCCCTCCGGTATTTTTATGAAATGTATCCTGAGCTGCATGTTATCGCGGCGGGCTCGCTGTTGGATTTTGCTATTGAACAAGTTGGCATTCCCGTGGGCCGCGTAGAATCGTTATACATGTACCCGTTATCGTTTATTGAATATTTGGTAGCGATTGGCGAAAAGCTTCTTGTTGACGAAATTATCGATCATGAGCTCGGGCATGGAATGAGCCCGGTGATACATCATAAACTTTTAGGATTACTTGGAGAGTATCTTGCCATTGGTGGCATGCCCCATTCGGTCCAGCACTGGATAGATAAAAAAGACCCACTTGGCTGCGCAAAAATTCATCATTCCCTTTTGGACACCTACCGCCAAGACTTTGGCACCTATGCCCGAAGACTTCAGGTTAAATATGTTGCCCTTTTGTTTGATCAAATCCCTCTGCAAATGGGCAGAAAATTTAAGTACAGCATGATTGAGGGAGAATACCGCAAACGTGAACTTGCTCCCGCATTGGATCTGTTAGAAACCGCAGGTGTCACGCATAAAGTGTTTTACTCCGCCGGACAGGGCATGCCACTTGGGGCGCAAATCGATCCACAAGACTATAAAGCAATCTTTCTTGATGTTGGGCTCGCACAGGCCTTAGTTGATTTTGATAGTGCAAACTGGTTTTTAAACCCTGAAACAGAACTTGTTAACAAAGGCCAGCTCGTGGAAGCGTTTGTGGGACAAGAGCTACTTGCATATGCTGATCCACACAAAAAAAACAATTTGTATTATTGGCACAAAGAATCTGGAGCAAGTCAGGCTGAGATTGACTACCTCATGCAAATGAGTAGCACAGTTATCCCCGTCGAGGTCAAAGCCGGTTTGGGCAAGACAATCAAAAGTCTTTTGTATTTTCTTGAAAGCCACAAACAATCGCCCTATGGCATACGATTTTCGACACAGGATTATTCTCTGCACCAAAACGTGCACTCGTACCCGTTGTATGCCATAGCCAAGGTAACAAGTGACAAAAATCAGGCATTGAAACAGGCTATTCAAAAAATGCTTTAAAAATTATTTTTTTTGCAGCCGCACATGCATACAGGTGTTAAGATCCCTACGGCACACCATAAACTCACGCGTATCTTTTGAGCTTGCGTTTTTTGGCGCGTACTGATAAAAACGAACGCCCTGCGGGTTCACAATATGCTCAATACCATCCTGAACCATAAAAGTCAGCATCAAGACCAAAACACATGCCGCACTCGCTTGATCAAAAAACTTTTCTTGTTGCATACGTGCTCGGGCTTTTGCAAAAAATCGTGCACGTCTTTGTGCGTGATGTGGTGCAGCAGGCTTTTCTTTTAGTTTGCATCCTGAACCAGTGCGTGGCGGCTGCACAGCATGTTTTTGATGATAAAATTTTTGCTGCATTGTGTGGACGGGTAAAGCACTTAAGACAAAAAACATTGATAACATGAAGAGTAATTTTTTCATTTTGTATGACCCCCAAAAAGTTATTTTGTTTATTTTTTTACGCGATTTTGCGCTACTTTTTAGTATACAAATAAAAAAAATTATGGTCTCATCATGCGAAACTTGAGAGCAGGCCCACGCAGGGGCCTGTACTGCTTACGTTAACCATTTTTTGAATACACGCTAAAAAACATAGCTTCTATGACATGGGCCTCTATGGTTCCAATCCCAGTTGGGTCTATGCAATCGCCATACCGGATCCATCATCATTTGTTGCCGCTCACACTCATAATAATCACTCGATGAATAATGGACAGGCTCGTGCGCAGCACCATTCACGTTCGTTTGTGCCATTTCCTGTGCAAGCTTTCCATTTGCATCCACCAAGAAAATGATCGCACATATGGCGCACAGTTTCAGTACCGGCTTAGCAACATTGCGGCAGGTTATATTGGCACGCTGACGCGCAAACCATGTGTTCGCTTGTGCAGCTCTGCTTTGTACCACAGCTTTTATCTGTTTTGATATGGCTCCTATGCCGGTACGTACAGGACACGTTGCTTTTTGTTGATGTTGAAACGTTTGCATCGCGTACGCAGATGGACACAAAATCGAAAAAATGGCTACAAAAATTACTATTTTTTTCATCAAAAACTCGCGTGGTAAAAATTGATGTTTTAAAAAAGGTCCACATGACCGTGACCTATAAAATCATCGTTTATCAACATAACCCCTGGATTATAAAAAGGGCCGACATAATCGTTCATCCATGTTCCATCGCACGCAGGACAAGGGAGATGGTTACAGGCGCAATTGCGTATTTTGGGGAGTCTTGGATGCCACGCCTCTGCTGGCTGAATAACGGAAATTGCCATGAGAGCCGCCAGTAAAACTAAGGCAGGTCCTACTTTGGGTGCCAGTGCATAAAAGCTTTTTGTGCGTTCGGCAGATTTGGTATGCGCTTGAGCTGCTCTGCTCAATGCTTCAAACTGCGCTTTGCTATTTTGTAACACTTTTTTGCCACCGTGTTGTTTTTTGTTCATAGCGCATGCATGTTGCATCGCATGTGCAGTTGAGCCAATCGTCAACATAATCGTTAATGTTAATACTATTTTGTTCATATTCAGTCCTGTTTTTCAGAAAGAGGAGCCGCATTAAAGCTGCTCCCCATATAAAATGACTCATTAATTACTGCACTTTGACTCAGTATCTCCAACCACCATGATCCTTACCAAAAGCATCCTTTGATGATGGCAAACTTTGACTTCCTACACCATTACACGCAGACGGATTGTGATCACAGATGTAATCACTGCGTCCGGCGTGTGCTGGTTGAACTGCTGCGAAAATAGCCATGAGCACGGTGAATGTGGCTAAAGCTGAAACAGCACCTTGATTAAGAGACATGTTGTAAAAACCTGTAGTATGCACAGCTGCTTTTTGTTGTTTTTGTGATCTTACGTCAGCTCTTGCATTACCTCTATGCAATGTGGCCTTACCACCATGCCTGATTACATGCTGCATAGCCGGCATTTGTTCCATCGCATATACCGATACTCCAATTGAGAGCATGATCGGTAACATTAATACTATCTTGTTCATATTCGTCTCTTTTACAAAAAAAAAGGGGAATCACCATTAAGACAACTCCCCATGTTAAAGCTAGCTATATATGCCTTGGTTACGGCTTTTGATTATACCGTCATTCACTCTTCTCATGTAATCATCGGGCATATTTCCTGGCCAAGTATTACCTATTTTATCAGTCCAATATGCATGAGCTGGTTGTACCGCTGCAGAAATAGCCATAAGAACCGTAAGAGCTACTAAAGCTGAACCGGCTCCTTTTTTAAGCTGCATGCCGTAAAAGCCTGTTGTTTGCAAAGCTGCTTTTTGCTGCTTTTGCGATCTTACCTCAGTTCTTGCATTGCCTCTATGCACTTGAGCTTGGCCACCATGTCTGAATGCATGCTGCATAGCCGGCTTCTGCTCCATGGCACAGACCGATGCACCCATAGACAATATGATCGGCAACATTAACACCATTTTGTTCATATACGTCCCTTTACAAAAATGGGGGCTTTTTTAAACTGCCCCCCTAAAATAACTATTTCAATTATGGCTTTTTGTTTCCCCAAATTTGGTTGTGCTCGTTATTTTTAAAAACCAAGCACACGACCATCGTATACTGGTGGTTTAAACCAAGCAGTAGATGCCGCTACTTCTCTTCGTCTCGCAGCATCACATTCCATTCCCAAACGATAAGCGTCGTTTTCTCTTCCCCATGATGCTTCTGCTGGCTGCACTGCTGCAGAAATAGCCATAAGCACAGTAAGAGCAACCAGTGCTGAACCGGCGCCTTGTTTGAGAGACATGCCGTAAAAGCCTGTGGTGCGCACAGCAGCTTTTTGCTGTTTTTTTGATTGGACCTCAGTTTTTGTATTGCCTTTATACACTTGAGTTTGACCACCATGTCTGAATGCATGCTGCATAGCTGGCATTTGTTCCATTGCATACGTCGATGCACCAATCGCCAACATGATCGGTAACATTAATACCATTTTGTTCATAAAAAACTCCCTCTGAAAAAATGTTAGAACTATCATTACCGCCGCATCTACCACTATCCCTTTTTGATTTATGTCGCACACGGCCGCGTGTTGCACACTATTGTGATCTCAAATAACGTACATATCAAGCTTAAAAACAAAGAAGCCCGGGGAAACCCGAGCTCTTTGCTAAAAAAACTATTTTTGGAAAAATTTTTACATCATTAAAGGCATGCCTACTTAAGACGCATCAATAATCGCGAGCGTTTGGATCCTCTTTTGGAGCAACCATTTCTTCACAGATCTCTTCACAGGTCATTTTAAGAAAAGGTTGAATCTGACTTACGGAGCTCTCAAACGGTAACCTTTTAGCAGACACGGGATCGCAGGTGCATCGTTTGATAATCAACTGATTTTTTGACAACAAAAGATGATCTGCAAGACTTTCGAGTACACTTCTGTGCCGTGATTGCGGGCATCCGCACAAATCAAAGTGTTTTTGCAACCATTCACCATCTCTTAACTGCCTTGCACGATCTTCATATGCTTCTTGTATTTGTTTATCCGACACCCTAATTCCATTCACTGGCACCACAGAGAGCAACATCAGTGCCGCAATCAGCACAAAAGCGGAACCAACTTTGATTGTTGGCATAGCGCACGTACACGATTGCCGCTGAACAAACTTTCTGTTCGCTTCCGCTGCCCGAGCAAGCTCTGTACGCTTTGCCTGATTATGTAAAGTTGCTTTATTTTTACCACCACGCTGATGCATAGTGTGTCGCTGCTGCTGATATGTTTGCATTGCTCTAACGGGTAGGCACATGGCAACAATAATCGCGATTATACCTATTATTTTTTTCATAAAAACCCTCAAACCATTTTGTTAAAACAACCCGTTCCTGCACGCTTTTTCGCTTGTTGCTTATTATTGTGATCTCAAAAGATAAGCACATCAAGTTACAAAAAAACCGAAATGAGCTATCAGGCTCAAAACCAAGGAGACCAGAAGAAACGCATTTTTTCCAAACGCCAAAAACTTTGAATTACTCATCATATTGGATCGATTCCTGCAAAATGACATTCCTAATGTCATTTTGAGTCTCAAAGTGACATTAGGAAAATTTGTCTGACTATCGATGATTTTTTTGAAAGCTCTTGAACCAGATAAAACACTGATCTAGAAAAATCAAAAAAAACAGCAACCTCCCTATGCATAAAATTTTTAGCTATTAAAATTGTCATCAACAAGTGCATAAGACAAGTCCTCTTTTAAGAAAACATTGACCTCATGAATATAAAAAACTTTCTCCCTCTGATTTTACTCGTTGCATCAATGCATGTTATGGGTATGGAATGGACAGCAATGCCACCGGCAATAACCGCTACAACCCCACCAGCGGCAAGCGCGTCTGCACCAATTTCATCCAAAAACGAAAACCTAGAATCTATAAACGACCCACAATATGTACGCGAATGCATCAATCGACTTATTGGACAAATACAAGAAAACCAACAAAAAAACAAAAGTCTCTCCTTAGAGCATTTGATACGCATACAAAGTTGGCATGCGACTGTTTTATCAAATGCAGCGACATCAGACCGTCAAGAAACAAAAGAATGGATTATACTAGCAAAAAAATTAATGGAAGCTTTGTATCAATCTCTGGTACCACTCTACAAATAGCCACCACTATTTTTAGAAAAATTTGTACAGCAAGAAACCCGGGTCTCCCCGGGTTTCTTATTTGTGCGCCCGGCACGGGCGCGACCTCAAGGGTGAAAGTCCCCAATTGGCGAGCGGCAACGTAGCCATTAGCTTAAGGCAAGGGTGTCCATCGC
>Ga0075558_110_pt1 | contig 22226 bp, 19 predicted proteins | sample RifGroE2_FD_68114 | JGI IMG/M metagenome (GOLD analysis project Ga0075558, IMG submission 68114) | candidate division TM6 bacterium GW2011_GWE2_41_16 | reverse complement strand
ATCGACCTCGAAAAACTTTGAATTATTTAACCCCAAACGAAGAATTTCTTCGCCTCACTGGTCAATTTCCAAGTGATGCACTTCGCTGTTGAATCTGCCCAGACAAAAAAATAATATACACTTTCCCAGGCTCAAAAATTAACCCCATTTTACGTGTTAACGTTGTTATGAACCATATAAACGAAATGTTAACATCCCACCTGCACATATCTTCCTATAAAAATTTCATTCCTATGGTGCCTTCATCACCAAAAGACTCCACAGCTTTCAAAACTATACTCAAGAAAAAATTACTCGAATGCTCTCATTTTAGGCATAAACCTATAATTTTTTTTGCAACGATTCTCACCGGAGGCAGAACTTTAAATGATCCCCCAAGAAAATCGTTATGTTTTGAGCGCATAGATTTTGGTGAAGAAAAATAATCGCTTTTTTCATCCCTTACCACCTCGCTGTGACTTGCCGGCATTATGATCGCGTGCAGCAAAAAAACTGCGTAAGCTATAACCGGATCAATCGTCTTTAGCTTTGGCTAGAGATGATTGATCCGGTATATTTTGTCACTGGGTTAAGGGCCCCAGAGTCTTTAACGTTAAAGACTCTGGCCTTATGGGTCCAAGGGCAAAGCCCTTATTTTCTGCTTCCCCTATTTTTGTGCTTCTTGTTTAATCATCTCAATAAATAGTCGCACACCAAAGCCCGTTGCACCCCCTATGCGATAGTACGGCTTATCGGGCACGTCAAAAGAAACACTACCGATGTCGGTATGCACCCATGCAACATCCTCTGGTACAAAATAGCTCAAAAACAATCCAGCGGTAATTGTGCCCGCACGGTACCGTGAAGAACCCTTGTTTGAAATATCGGCCAAATCAGAGCGAATAGCTTTTTTGTACGCTGGATCAAAAGGCAGAGCCCATACGCGATCACCGCTTTTAAGCCCCGTTTCATAGAGTTCAGCAAGCATGGGCTTATCATGCCCCATAACTGCCGCATAATGAGGCCCAACGGCATAAATACATGCTCCCGTAAGAGTTGCAATATCATAAAGTTTAGTAATATTGTAATGCTTAGTGATGTATGCAAGAGCATCAGCAAGAATCAAGCGACCTTCTGCATCAGTGTTTAAAATTTCAGCGGTTTTGCCATTGTAAAAACGAATAATATCACCGGGTTTAAGCGATTTTCCACTGGGCAAATTTTCTACCATAGGGGTAACTACTACTACGTGCACGGGCAGTTTAAGCTGACTAATGGCACTCATCGTTGCAATAACCGATGCCGCACCGGCCATGTCGTCTTTTTGTGGCTCCATGCCTTCAGCCGGCTTCAAGCTCAAGCCTCCAGAGTCAAACGTCACGCCCTTACCCACCAAACCGATAGTTTTGCCTGCAAACTCTTTGCCGTACTCAAGCACCACAAACCGAGAAGGTTCATCTGAACCCCGTGCAACACCTGCGACACCGCCCATACCCATTTCTTTGATTTGATTTTCATCAAATACCGTACAAGACAAACCATGTTTTTTAGCAACATCTTGAGCGTGTTGGGCAAGTATACGAGGCGTGAGCATAGAAGGAGGAGTATCACACCACTCGCGATCCATGTTTACGCTTGAACCAATAATATCGCCTTGCACCAACCCAATTTGAGCATCTTGCATATACTGATCATCGATACACCAAGCGCATGATTGTACCCGCGCTACATGCCGCGATTGGTCTGTTAGATAGGTTGCTAAGTGGTACGAGGCTATGTTCCAAATAGTCACACACTCACACACCATAGTTGTTGCATCAGGCTCTAATGCAACTTTAGTTAAATCAACGGCAACGCTCACAACCTTTAAGCGCTCAACCATACGCTGCGCAAGGGCAAGTGCACGACGTACTCGCTCAACATATGCGCAACAATCTTCAAAAGAATATTGCTGCGAAATAGATTCTCCCACACCAACAAGTATTCCGTATGCGATCGCTCCATGAATCAAAAAAGGCACATTAAGAACCGAGCCTTCTTGTCCACTAAATTCTTCATGTGCACTCTGCGCACACACCGTGGAGCATAAAGACCCCATAATTTCGAGAATAGCAGCATGATCATGGTCATGACACAAAAAAACATAGGCTGATGACTGCTCTTGAAGAATGGGCTGAGATGAAATACGATGTATACTCATATCCAAAATCCTTCTTGTAAGCGAAAAATTAATAATGCGCAACTGGTGCAAATCATATTAATCAAAGCCTAGCAATGCACAAAAAAGCTACAAGCTCCTAAAACTCAACAATTTTGTGCACAAAATTATACCCATGACAAGATGTATATAAAATCTTCAGTTTGACTATTTTTTATAAAAATATAAAATAAAAATAAGTACAAAATAATACTTAAAAACAGGAATGTATGTATGAAAAAAAACGGTATAAAAAAACTATTTTTCGTCTTATTTTTTGTTATTAATTTTGGAACATTGCATACCATACATGCTATGGAGCAGATTCCACAACAACCTCAATGCGAAAAATTTATATGCTCAATTTGCCAGGCGCCGCTTGTATCATTTTCAACAACTCAAAAAGAAGGTTTAGAATCATCTCAAGAATTACGCACAGCTCGACTTTCCTGTGGACATACATTTCATTTGAACTGCGTTCAACCGCACCTGCTTAAAAAACACTCATGTCCAATATGTCGCAAACCTCAGCCCACACCTATCAAAAAGAATGGAAAGCGCCAAATAAAAGGACCGCTACCCGAAATATCAATAAAACATGCCTTGGATGTTTTGGGTAGCTGCAAAGGTTTGCAAAAAACGAACTTTGCGTTTACTTCTGCAAAAGATGAATTGGTAATGTGTCTTTCGGAAGCGGGCGCAAGTCCATTGACCTCGATTATTACCGATCTTCTTGAAAGCATACAAACTCCCTCAGATTTTTTTTCTTTTATAAAATCAGCAGGAAATTACACTCTTATCGCAGCTATAGATGGGTATTACCTTGAAATGATCCAATTTTTACTTTTACATGGGGCTTCTCAAAATCCTGTAATTATCAATGAGGGACAAGAAACCACACCTCTTCATTTTGCTATTCGTCAAAAGCATATTCAGACCGATCCAACTAAAAAAGATATATACGATCTTATTATATACCGGCTGATCAATGATAACTCATACCGTAGAAGTTGTATTGAACCAGTATCCAACTTAGATGCCCTTGCACTTGCTGAATGGTACCAAGACCATAACATCATGCATGCCATTCTTGTGCAAGAAAAAATTCCTCAAGCCCAAAGAGCCCATTTTGACATACCCATGCAACATAACGATGAAAAAACCCTTGACTTACTTTGTAAAGGAATTATGGGACGCGGCGACTTTGGACCCATCGTCACTGCACCATCAAAAGCAAAAGGCTGGATGTCGCCACTTGAGTATTCACAAAAAAATCCACAACTCTATATCGTACTTAATGAATTCATAGATCATCACAAAAGACGTTCTATCGTAACACAACAAATCAACTGGCTGGCAGTATCAGAAATATCACCCGAAGAAACATTATTAGAATGTATCAGAGGAAACCCAAAATTTTCACCAGCAAAAGTCACCGATTTCATAAAAAAAACAGAGTATACTTTTGATAAGGCTTTTCTGAACGCAATGCTTTTTTTAGCATGCTTCAATAATACTGATCCAAAAGTTCTATCTTTTTTAGAACATCTTGGAGCGGATTGGACATCAACGGATATGACATTTGGAACCAACCCGCAGGTTATTAAACACCCTTTGTACAAACTATGCGAAAAGACACTCATTCCCAGTGAAAAATATTGTCCATTTCATGGCCTATTTCTTGCTGAAAACGATACATTACTTGAGCATGTTTTAAACAAAATATCCCAACAGATAAAAACTTCTTTAATCAATACTCAAACAAGTTTTGGAAGAACACCTTTACATATTGCACTTGCCAAATCAAATATCTTGATGGTTGGTGTGCTCTTAAAAAACAATGCCAATCTTTCAATTAAGGATTATCTTCATCACAATGCCTTACACACTGCACTCCTTACTCTTATATACAATAGATTTATCTTTTATTACCCAAAACTAGACTTTATTAAATTTTCTATAACCGATCCTTTTAAAACATATATCTCTCCAGAAACTGAGCAATCAAAAAAACTTCATGATGTTTTACAAAAATGTCTTGAAAACATTTCTGAATTCTCTTGTTCAATGGATATGTACCATCCAAGCTCATCTTTCGATTTAAAAGAAAAATATGCGCATTCAGAAACGGTTTTAATGTTGATTATGCAAATTATTACGTCTTTTACAAGACCACAAGAAATAGAAAAAATTTTTTCTACACAAAACACATACGGCATAAGCCTCTCTATGCTTGCATGCTTCTTAAATAAGCCTGGCGTCCCTTCCAAAACTGTTAACTATGAAGAAGCCTTTAAAAATGCCATGCTTTTCATATTCGATCACGATACAAAAAACATAACCTCAACAGACCGTCATCACAATACCGTTTTTGATTATGCTCTTGCATCCCGCTCTGAATTACCCGGTTTTCTCGATAGCCTCTGGTGTTATTACACTAAAGCTCTTGAGGCACCCTATGGGCATGCATGTACAGAAACTTATTATCAAACTCTTAAACAACACAGTACGCTTTTATCAACCGTTCCTGTTAATGGGAGTATTGAATCAGCACAAAATTTTAACCGGGTAATGCAACAATATATAGATTATTTTGTACGCATGTACCTGCCCAGTTTTACGGCTCAACAAAAACAACAGGCACCAATATTGGGAAATTCCCCTACTATTACTACTACCGTGGCTTCAAATCCAACCCCTGCCTGCGCTTTTTCTCCCATGCAAAAATTTGAACACATGATTTCTCAATCTTTTGAAACAACAACTTCATTAAAAACGCAGCAGAAAAAATATGCAGAACCAATGCGCATAAACGTTTCTGTCATTGAAATCAATCCAGGTATTTTTGGAACAAACATACTCAAAAAATATCACCAAAAAGCTACCATTGTTCCTACGGCAACATCACAACCAACATCAGTACTAAATCCTTCAAATGAGTCTCAACAAATACCTACAGCAATGCTACCTGGTGAAAATGCACGAGCACAGAGTCTTAATGCCAACGGATTTTGTCAAGGAGCTGGTAGTAATGGACAAACTGACATAGATGAAGAAAAGGATATAGAACAACAAGCAATACAGGATATATCCTTAAAAAGTATGCTATACGAGCGTATCTTGGAGATGCTTCAAACAGCCTTACCTATCATGCAACAAACAAAAAATATTGAGGCAATAAAATATATAAAATCATGCATCCAAAATGCAAACGTCGAAATGAGCATCCCTGCTCAAGCAAGCATTTTAAAATTACAAAATATGCATGCAAAAGCATCGGCAATCTATCACGGACAAATTTCACAGTTGCCACAGGTAGCTGAAAACACAAAAATTTTTCTTGAAACATTATGCGCACATCAAGAAAATGGCGATATTGCCATACAAGAAACACTTATACGCAATGCACAACCTCGAACATACACAGTTAAAAATATTGGGCTTAACCAACAAAAAGATCACTTTGCTGTACACAACATTGGCAATGTTACGCTTATCAGAGACTATCAAATCGATCACGACCATATCGTGCATGATTTTAGCCCAATGATTGATCACTTCTTGCACTATGGACTTGGTGATGAACAAACAACAATGCACCACGGTCAAAAAGAAAACACCTATAGAATCCGTATTTTGGGAGCAATTCAGGAAAATGGTGCAATGCCAGAACCCTGCATATTTGAATATTGCTTCAACAAGAATGGCGAATGTTACCATCGTTATTGCGATCGAAAAATTAGTTCAATCGAGATATTAAAAAGAGATCTTGCCCAAGAGCTTCACAACAAAACTCTTGGCACACAAAAAATTAATAAAAAATAATAATAATTAAGGAATACTATGAAAAAAATAATTGCATCGGTACTTGTTATCCTTATCACTTTCAATCAAACATGCCTACACGGCATGGAAATGCTTTTTAGCAATGAATATGGCCTAGGGGCCTTTTATCAGACAACATCACCAGAACTACCAAGCACGTTTGATACAAAAGCACATGACACCAGCGAACAATTTTGTAACAAACTAAAACAAATGCACCTATGGCCTCTGATTCCGGACAAGAATAGGTGCTGTGATCTTAAACAGTTTATTGGTTTAGTAGCTCACTACCAAACTATTCCAGATACAGTTTTTGAGTTTCAATCTGAATACGCCGCTGCCATCAGGGGTGAATTACTCAATGAACTCAAACTTTTTCAGCGAAGAATGGAACCAATTTTGAGTCAAAATGGTATTATCTGCGGCGATAAAAGCATCGAAGAGCAATCAGGCAAAAAGCCTTTCTTCGGTAGACAGTTTAAATCAACCCCTTTTGAAATTATTCAAAATTGTGGCAAAGACAGCGATTTTTGGGTTATAGGGGATATACACGGAGCTATAGACAAACTTGAGCATGTACTAGAAGAGCTACAAATGCCTGTTCAAAAAAATGGCAAAGAAGAACGATCAGTTTTGGACAGCACCTATCACGTAAAACCAGGAACGTCTCTGGTATTTACCGGAGATTACGTAGATCGTGGTAGTTATTCATATGAAGTCCTCATTACCCTCCTAAAGCTCGAAAAACTCAATCCTGGTCAAGTATTTTTATGCCGCGGTAATCACGAAAGTACCGCGATCAATTTTAAAGATACATTTGAAAGTATCTATGGTGATCCCGAGTTATTCCATGCTATAAAAAACTTTTATACCTATCTTGCCCATGCCGTATACATCGGGTGCGAATCTGATACACCAAATCAACCCTATTATGCCGTAGGTTCACATGGAGGCATTCCACGCTCAAGTAATCAAACTGATGCATACCACGTGCTGCCAATGCCTCCTGTTCAATCTCAACGCATATATCGACCAATATGCAGTACGCCCGTATCTCCAGAAGATATTTGTAATGTAAATGGTTTTTTGTGGAACGATTACCACGAGCATTATTTTGAACCAACACAGCCGAACCCTGCTCGCGGAAATATTTCGTGCAAATTAGCACATACAAGTGTAGAAGAACTATATAAACCTACGTTTTCGCACGCACCAGTCATACTCAATATCCATGGTCACAAACACTCCACCAAAAATTTCACACGTACAGCACCTAATATTTTTTTAACCACCGTATGCGGAGCATACGAAGGTCAATCAATACCATCATTTGTTCATGTCAATCTCGCCAAGCATGTACTACATGCATATGAAAAATCACCAAACAGTTCAACGTTCAGACGACAAACACATTTTCTAGATGATCCATATGATCCTATGGCAATAAGCCCAACCCAAAAAGCTTTTTTAGACTATTATCATCAAGATTATTCTGAAAAAAATAAACTGGCTCTTGATCAACTAAATCAGAAAGATCCTTTGACTGTTAACATGCTCTTACATGAAAATGAACAAAAACAATCAGTTTCAGCACCAACAACAACTACAATCACCATTAAAAAATAGCAACAATGTGTACGCTGTATCACAAAAACAAGCGGGCCACCAAGTGATTACCATTCACTTGGTGGCCCGCTCAAAAACATCTTTTATTAATGTGTATAATTTAACGGACTTCGCTATATTATTTCAGACGACTAACATGTGCGCGTCAGCCCATGGATCAATGCCATCAAGAATTCTTTTAATTGCTTTTTTCATGGTAAAAAAATCTGCTGATGTAACTTCATCAAGTTCCTGCCATGAAACGGGCATCGCAACAGGAGCTCCGTCACGAGCGCGTAGCGAGTATGGTACAACACTTGTTTGGCCATAGGAGTTGCGTAAATAATCAATAAACACGCGTCGATCTCGTTCTTTTTTACGCACACTGAGCGTTATTAATTCGGGTAATTTTTCTTCTACCGCCTGCGCACAATTATATGCAAAAGCATGCATGCTTTCAAACGTTTTATCTGGTTGTATACATACGATCACATGCACACCACGTGAACCCGTTACCATAACGTATGGCTCAAGCCCACAAGCAATAAGTTCTGTTTTAAGCGCTAAAGCAACGGTCTTTACCTGACCAAAAGGCACACGTGCCCCTGGGTCAAGATCAAACACTATTTTGTCAGGCTTGTTCAAAGATCCCTTTTGGCTTAACCACCCATGCAATACCAAGCATCCTTGATTTACCACATAAATGAGATCTTCGACCGAATTAATAATTAAACCGCCCATCGTTGCACGAGTTCTATCTTTGAGCGGTATTTTGATGCGTTCGATCCATGCAGGAAAATATGGTGGCACACGTTTGTGATAAAACGATTTACCATCAATCCCCTCAGGAAAACGCTGCATAACAATAGGTCTTTTCTGAATTTGAGCAAGTAGCCGTGAAGCAACAACCCGGTAATACTCAATAACATCCAATTTTGTTATATGGTCACGCGGGTAGTACATGCGGTCAGAATGTGTTATGGCAACATCATGCTCAATTTTTGCCATACTAATCCTTTTTCTTTTTAAACAGTAACCAGCCACGAGCCATTTTTACGAGGACATAAGCGCCCTTTACGCGATCACCATGAAAAGTAATTTCGATCAAACCATCGTCAAGCGATTTTCGCATGTTTATCGAACGTTCATTGGTATACGTACCACTGTCCCAAATTTCAACGATACCTGCACCGTAGTGACCTTCAGAAATCGTACCCTCAAAATCAATGTATGAACGTTCATGATCGGGCATCAAAATAGCCAAACGCTTGGCTCCAACTTTGAGAGGCACTCCTTTGGGCACGGCCCATGAGAGCAACACAGATCCATCGTCAAAACGAAGGTCGTAATGCAAGTTACGTGCATCGTGCTTGTGAATAACAAATCGCATACATACCTCACATTTATAGCGAAGTCCATTAAGCCTACGGCCCAGACGATACATACTTATTTTCATCTGGAGCTCTGCACATTCGTGATCATGAATAGTGTGATTTAATCACATAAACAAAAGATACGTTTGAGCGGGCCACCAAGTGATGAGCATGTCACTTGGGCTCTTGCCATATATTTTCAAATCTTACCAAATATCAATGAAAACAGTGTAAAATTTTGAAATAACCTCATGCAATGGACACAAAAAAGAACCGGTTATTTCACCGATTCTTTTTTATTACTCAGATGATTTTGCTATAACTAACAACCCCATGAAAAGCCGATGCCCATATAGGGTCTAAAGCCATAGTAATTCCAGCTGCCAGGCCAATATGGACCACTACCCGTGTATGGCCACGGGTCATATGCAACATAATAAGGATCGTGCACTAAAATCGGATTTCTACATGCTGAACCACACGAACAGCACTGTTTTTTTCTTCTATTACGTTGCACAACTTCACGTTTAATTCGTTTTCTTGGCACATCGGATGATTGGCTCTCATAGCAGTACAGACCAAAAGAAACCATGCCCACACATGCAGACACCATAATCCATTTTATATTCATAAGTCCCCCTATTTTTTGATCTGTTTAATCGTTCTTTCAATAAACCTATGTACATAATATGCATAAGCCTCTGGAGCAAAAAAAAGTGAATCAAAATGCTTTCTTCCACCCGTTATCCAAAGCCGTTTATTCAAGCTTCCTGCCGCTTCATACAGGCTTTTAACTACCTCAACAGGAACTTTTTCATCATGATCACTCGTGATCATCAAAAATGGAATCGTAACCTTTTTGATAGCATCAAGCGCACTGACGGGTACCACTATCGTATTAATTTTGGTTGCATCTAAACGCGCAACCGCTTTAAGTATCGTTTTTAAAAATGATTGCACGTATGGATTGTATGCATGTTTTTTCAAAAATTCTTTGCCAGGTAAAGCAACCTGTTTACCAAATATCGTAATTTGTAATTTGTCTATACTTCTATTGAGTAACTCATTACTTGAATCATAAGGACAATCCCAAATGGCGCCATCAAAAAGCGTTGGTTCCATCGATTGCGCAATTATTGAAGATACAGCTCCCATCGAAAAACCATACACAATCAACGGTTTTTTACTTAACTCAGGATATGCGCGTATAAAGTGTGCTGCACCGATTACATCGTACGCCTCATCACGTCCAAATGAGCACGTTTGTCCCTGGCAACAATCGCCATGCGCACGAAAATCAAATGTCATCACATTATAATCAGCAAACAAAAGTCTCAAAATATTCGCATCATATTTGTTACACATATACCCATGACAAATAAGCACCGTAGCACGCGCATCAGGTCTTCTGACTAAAAACCCCGTACGTTTAATGACCTTGTTAGAATTGGCTCCCTCACGCGCATAAAAAACAACTCTTTCTTCTACACCACCACCAAAAATTTTTGCTTGTTCTTTGCGTTCTTTTGGATCATGGCTTTGGAACGAAAAGCCTCTTCCCTCACGATCAAACATAGACTCTTGACTACTACCCGTTAATGCGACAGAAGGCTTTCCATTTACAGAACGCCTTATCGGACGAGTTAAGACTGCAAAAATACCACCCAAAACAAGAGCAAGAGCTATTATCGTTCCATACCGTTTCATCATAGTTTTATTCATGACCTACTCCCTATGCATGAGTTGTTTGATTAAAGAGTTTTTTATAGTACACAAGCCGGCCACGATAAAAATTAAAAAGATCTTCCATTTTACGTGTTGGCTGGCCATAAGGAGCATTAGGGAATGATGCCCACACACTCGCCGTTCTGCGCACCGTTTCAGCAAAATCATTCTTCAAAAGTGGTTCCAACGCATCTCCTTCATATACCAGCTGAATGGCTCCACGATCCTGATTTTGAGGAGAAAAATCTTTCAGATTTAATTTTTTTGATATCCGGTCCCATGTGCGTGCAAGAAATTGATAACGACCAGCTGCGCTTGAAGTCCACTTGCCACTGGTATATTTTACACGCGGATGATCGACATAACTTGAGAACAATGCCTTCGTAAAGCACATATTATAACCTTCTTCGCAGTAGGTACCTTCTGAGTAGGCTATAGTATCCAAAAATGACCATACACACGGATGTCTTAAACAAAACATAAGCTTGCGATACGGTATCGTAGGTTTTTCGTCCTCATTTGTATCCAAAGCAGACGCGTACCCACTACAAAAAAACACCGCGCAGATAATCATCCATATACGTTTCATACTCCCCCCTTTGTGCCGTTATTTTTGATTTAAATTTCTATTTGAAATAACAGTAACACGCAAGGAAAGTAAAATTCAATAGTATAAAGAATGTGCGATGTATTGGTGATTTTTTTGATGATGAGCAAATGACGACAAGCATGATAACGGCAAAGCCCATAAGGGTTCCACCCTTTAACCCGCAAGGGTCATTCAACCCTTGACCCAGTAACAGAGAACACATGATCTATGCCATTAACTTCCTGACCATAAACCTGAATGTGCGTAGCTTGAAGCATGAGGAGATAACAAAACGGTCTCTACCGTTTTGTTATCTCCTCGGTTACTAACGGCAATTGCCGTTTCAGATAGACCCATTCAATTGTTTGTGCAACTCTTTCAATGGGTCAAGGGTTGAATGACCCTTGCGGGTCGAGGGCAGAGCCCTTATAAAAGTCCCTTAATTAACGCATTAAAGTCTTGCTGGGACATTAAATCAGTGATGCGTGCCATCTCAGAACCATTCTTAAAAATAAGCACCGTAGGCGCTTTGGCGATAGCATATGTGCGAGAAATGTCCGCAGACTTAATTGCATGCACTTTCAGGCCAATAGCCTGGTCTTTAAACTCGCCAAGAGTTTGTTGTACAACCTTCACCATGCGCACGCACGTTGGGCATGCATCGGTATAAAACTCAACAATAACAATACCGCTATCACGAGCCTTAAGTTTTTGTGAAAGAACCTCGTGCGAGGTAACAGGCAAAAGCTCTCCAAGCACTCGACTCTTCGGCACAAAGAATGTTTCTTTACCTGTTGATTCAAATGAAATTTCACGCAAAAAGCTCAAAGCATCTAATACTGCTTTTATTCCATCACCTGAAGCAACTCCTGCCTGACGATACCTATTATCTGCTACATCACCCGCGGCAAAAACACCATGCACTGAGGTTGACTGACTACCCCATGATTGAGAATGAGAATCTATATCAATAAAACCGTCCTTATGAAGCTTAAGCATATCGGGCGCAATCCAATCAGTATTTGGCTTATGTCCAATAGCAAAAAACACTCCATCAATATCGCGCACATCTTTCACGCCGTTTGTTTCAAGAACCACTTTTTGGACATGTGCATCATCACCAAGAATTTGTTTTATATTCGTATTGTAGAGCATATGAATGGATGAATACTCTTTGTTAAAGCGCTCCACAAAAGAGGCTGCAGAAGGTCTCACGGCAGAACCGCGCACGCATATCGTTATAGATTTCGCATACCCCACCAACTGAAGAGCTTCTTCGACTGCCGCATCACCACCACCCACAACAATGACGTCTTTATCTTTATAAAAAGGCGCATCGCAGATCGCACAGGTCGTAATACCTCGTCCCCAATAAGTCTTTACACCGGGCACATCAAGCAATTTCGGCGTCGCCCCTGTAGCAATAACAACGCTTAAAGCATAGAGCTTATCACCCTCGTGTGTCTCAAGTTCAAAGGGCCATGTACGAGTGTTAATCGATTTAATAGTCAAGGGAACCATCACTGCCCCAAACAATACTGCTTGTGCCCGCACCTTATCCATAATATCTTTGCCGAGTGTATGCGGATTACCTGGCCAGTTATCTACGTACGATGTTTCCATAAGCTGCCCACCAGGTCGAGCTCCTTCAAAAACAACCGTGTGAACTTTTTGCCGCGCGCCATACAACCCTGCACTATACCCTGCTGGGCCACCGCCTATGATTGCAAGAGGAATCAAAGGACTATGCGCAGAGGTAATAGCTTGTGTATACTTATGCTCTTGATGAGCAGAAAAGGATCGCCCGTATTTTATACCAATAGCTATCACGACAGACAAACATATAACCCCAAACAACATTCGTTTTATTTGCATAACACACTCTCTTTAGCCAAAAAAAATATAGGTACTTATGCCACAAAAAACCTCTGCCACACATCATAGCAAAAAAATTTAGAATGCATTGTAAAATAATAAAAATCACAAATATAAAATCTATATGACGAAAAACAATTTTTTCTCGCCATTTAAGCGAAAAAGAATAAGCTTGCTTATATAATTTAGTGAAATATAGCGAAGTCCATTTAGCTATACACACTCGGAATTACGGATAATGCCCTTTGACGGTATAAACCGTGAACTTGTTTGAGCGTGCCTAGATGGCGAACGCCATAATACCGCTTAAAGGCTCTCTTTAAGCATTCTTATAAGGACCATTATTATGAACATACGTGCTTTATTTTTATGTACATGTCTTACCGTTCCACAAACCGCTCTTTATACAAATCCAGGCGTGAACACATTTTTTTCTCGACTACTTCGCACAAAAAAAACAGCACCAGCAATAGTACCTGTAAGCACGAGCAAAAAAATATTTGGTTTAGCATGCAATAAAAAAATGATTCCTGCGTATGCTCTTTGTGCAGCCGCAGCAACTGCTACAGCAATTCATGTGTATCACACAAAAACATCCGACAACTCTGTACCAGAACAATTTTATACTGATCAAAAGAATAGATCAGATCAACCTACCGATATACATGCACCTACAACAGAACATTATTCTAGCTCACTCAACCTCAGCTTGTTCGCAATACTTGATAAAAAAACATCACAGCTTCAGGGCAACATATCAATGCTCTCTCAACTTGTGGGCAATGCTCAAAATCATGCGTGCTCTTTTATCAAAAAAAGAAACCCTGTTCATTTAAAGGCTCTTGTAGAACGCTTTGGTATAATCAACGCGCACCTTGAAGAAATACGTTCAGACAAAGAAACTGCCCGTTCAACTCAAGCTCTTTATGAATATATACAAAAATTAGAGGGACAAAGTGATATTTTGGCCGATAGCCTAAAAAAAGGCCTTATTGATCTTCCTCTTGATGTGTTTGAATTGTCAGCATTTCACGCACCAGAACAAGGCTCTTTAACTCGACAGGCGTCAGCCGATCAACTTCTTGAACAAGTCGATAAGCATCTTAATACTATCGAAAATATTCTAAAAACAACCGGATTATCGTGGATTAATAAAACAGCTCGGTTCATACGAATACAAAATAAACGATTGAGCATCACAAACAAAACGGTCACGATTTTAGCCACTGTTGCTCTTTTTTCAGCAGCTACCGTTATGCTCGGCGATAAAAGTAAAATCGTGCAAAAATTGCATCTCACGCCCTTTCAAAAAGCTTCAACACGCGCATGGAAATATATGTTCTCACTGGTCCTCGACCAAACTAAAGAGACGACCCTTAAAGACTGGTTTGCGCTGGGATTTGCAACACTCTCAGGAATCAAAGCATACTCGGATATCGATGCAAGCTATGGTATAAGTGCCAGACTTGGAGAATACACAAATAAAGCAAAAAACTGGCTGTATGGTATCAGTTCAGACACCGACTCTTTGAAAGACGATGCTCTTACCCAGCATCCAAATCTTGATGATCCATTTTTTGATCAGTTGACCAGTCAAACAAAACCGTTGAGAGATTTGCTTGAATACCTCAAAAACCCCGATGCGTTTATTCGCAGTGGTATAACAGTTCCCAAAGGGATCCTTTTTACCGGAGCATCAGGCAACGGAAAAACATTTACTGTTAAAGCTTTTTGCGCATCGATCAATCAAATGTACCGCCAAGAAGGTCGCTCAGAATTAGTTAAATTTAAAGAAATACCCGTCAAAGACCTTTTCACGACAGGCGTGGGCACCATTCTTGAACAAGCACGGCAAGATGCACCATGTGTCATATTTATTGACGAAATTCACTTACTCAAAGTACAGGTAGAAGGCAACGGATACATTTTAGCTGACTTACTCAAAGCACTCGATGATGTTAACAAAAACAATGATCCACAAAAACAGATCATTATCATTGCTGCCACAAATCGCCCAGATTTATTAGACGTTGCCCTTAAACGTCCCGGTCGCTTTGACCAAGTCATCCAATGTAATTATCCAACGACTGACCAACGTAAGCATCTCTTGGAGGTGTTATGCAAAAAAACGGCAACCCCAACCAAGTACATTGATTTTGATGAGTTCGCTTTATTCACTGAAGGTTGCTCGTTCAGCATGATCAATAAGCTGTTTAACATAGCATTATATAATGCACGCACACAAAACAGTGCTGTTACCCAGCAACACCTGTACGATGCGCTTCGTAGCGAAGTATGGCATGTGATACCAACCTGTACCCTTTCAGATCAAGAAAAAAAACGATGCAGCGCATATCAAGCGGGCATGGTGCTTGGCTGGTACCTCTATCCAGACAATGATCACATCGGTAGTGGCGATCACCTTGCTGAAGTAACACTGCAACAGTATCTTCCGCCTATGCGTGAGAGCTACTGGTTCGAGAAAACTGATCAACAAAAAAATCTCTATAAGGTGAGAACGGGTAAAATGTTCACAACAAACTCAGGATCGCCAGAATGTCGCGTCCGAGCACAGCCACGAGATGTGTGCCGCTTGCTCTGCGGAAGTTGTGCTGAAAAACTCGTCACTGGCTTAGAATCGTCCTATGGAGAAGAAGATCACACCAAAGCGTTCGCACTGCTCAACGAAATGAAAAATATCAATGGGGTAGCCACCGTTGATGTGCTCAGCGAAAACGCCCAAAACAAAATGAAAGATGAAGCGTATCAGGAACTTGCACGCTACCAACAACAAGTAAATCTCATGCTTGCTCCGCACAAACAGGCCATTGAATTAATCCAAAAAGCGTTGCTTGAGTCGCCTACGCTAACATTACGTAAAGCAGAACTTGATAAGCTTTTTACACAAGCAAAAGCAGAAATACAATAAGAGTAAGGGCGCTGCCCTTTAACCCGTGAGGGCCCAGCCCTCAACTTGGTGATAAAGAACACATGATCCAACGCACTGAACAATAAATCTGCACATGCGTAGCTGGAAGAATGAGGCAAGAACAACACGGTAAATACCGTGTTGTTCTTGCCTCGCTTGCTTGCTATTAACACTTACTAGTCCACCCGAGACCAATTATTTGAGTAACTCTTTCACTGGGTTAAGGGCCGACGGGCCCTTATGGGTCAAAGGGCAAAGCCCTTAAATATTGGTTGTTTTTTCCACGCAATTAATCATTTTTTTGAGCACATAGCGCACGGTGCCCATCTCATCGCACATGGATGAGGGAAATAATGTGGAGCACGTTTCATCAATAAGCATAAGTCGCTGGTACAAGCTCTCGCGAATTTCTTCAAACTCTGCGAACTTAAGCAGCCGTCCGAAGAATAACAGCGCGTACAAAAATAACAGATCGTCTACCACCTGCTTACTAAAAAGCCGCTTTTCGTCATCACTGGTATGGAACGCATGTATCAAATCAAACTTGCACCACACACGCACGAGCAGGTCACGCACATTATCGGTATAGCTCGCAGGCTTATACTCAAAGTTTGGCGCGAACTGCTCGAGAAACTGCCCAACCATGGCCCCATCTTCTTTTGTTGTCTCTGTCTGTATTCTACAAAAAGTGCAACATATCAACATAACCAACCAACACACACGTTTTATTAGACCGCTCATAACACCCTCCTTACTTTTGCCTATGTTTTATTTACTAATTGTAATAAAAATAAGAAGGAAAATTCTATACACGTATATTTTAGTTAGTAACTCACAATTTTTTTTGTAAAAACAGAATCGAGTCTTTGCAAAAAGCGCCAAAAACGTAGACTATGACAATCATCATTTTGTCACAAACCAACAAACAACCGTCGTATATTGTCGTACGTATAATGAGACCAACTTATGAAAAGATATGTTCTCTGCCTTTTATTTTTTTTAGCACCAACAGGTGCATCAGCAATGCAATCGGTCAAAGCTCATGTAGTAACACCAAGCATGTGCTCCAAGTTTTTACGCGCCGCTCCGGCTGTTATCGGAGTCACTGCTTTTTCAGCACTTGTGATGGTACCTCTTGCAGCTCTTACCCATGAAGCTTTTGCAGTAAATGCAGATGAAAAATATTGGGGACTGTTTTTTACCTCAACTATCGGCGTCTTATGTGTATGTCTCGAAATAGCAGCTATCATAGATCCCGAAGGCTTTGCTTTGGCCTTTGTTTCAGGGCTTGCTCAAGGCCTTTCTCGACCCCGTATCTATGTCTATAGACCTTATGGTTATTACCGATGGTACTACTAAAAATATGTCCGCAACACAGGTGGAAAAAATGAATGTAACTAACAAGTTTTGCATATCGATCATGCTACACATGACTCTCGCATGCCCTTCAATTTTTGCCATGCATCAGGCATTTACACGTCTACATGACATAAGCATCGATAGCACAATCATAACTCAAAAAAAACATCGAATATCTACAAACTGGCTCCACAATCACAGAGGTACTCTCATCATGGCACCATTCAGCTATTTGAGCACCGTCATATGCACACGTCTTGTGTATCGTGCTTTTGAAGCGAATGATATCGATGAAAAAGTGTTTTCATTAGGCATCGCGGTTCCTGTCATAACAACACTGGTCGGTATTCACACAATGCTGTATTGCAAAGAAAAAAAACGTGCACAACAGATACAACATCATATAGAACTATAAAAAAACAATTTCAAAAAGAAGATCCGCTCACGTAATACATGAACGGATCTTCTTTTACATAAACAGATTTTTTAGAACGGCAATTCGTCCTCAAATGCCGGTGTATCTTTGAACTCAAAATCCGTTTTCACGGTTTCTTTTGTCGATGCTGTTTTACGAGCGCCACGAGTTACCGATTTTTTAGCTTCAAGCTCTTCATTCGCACCACCACCAAAATCTTCAGCTTCAAGACCAGCTTCAGTCTCAGTTGTTGCTTGGTTGCCGCCCAAGAACACTACGCGCTCAGCAACGATCGAGTGCTTAGTACGTGTTTGACCTGACTGATCTTGCCAAGAATCCAACTTTAAACGACCTTCAACAAGTGCCATACGGCCTTTTGCCAAGTATTGATGAGCAGACTCCGCTTGTACGCCCCAGACATCAACATCGATAAAGCATACTTCTTGTACCATTTGACCGGTTTGACGGTTCTTGTACTGACGATTTACCGCAAGTCCAAGACGAGTTACCGCTTGGCCTGATGGTAATTGACGTTTTTCTGGATCACGCGTTAAATTGCCGATCAAAACAACTTTATTAAAACTTGCCATCTAAATCCTTTCACACAATATAGAAAAACATTTTGATTTTTTTTACGTTCTTTCATAGCGATTCTCACTAATCCCCAGCCTCATGCATTTGAAAATATGTCGTTAAAGAAACATTTTTGTACAATACACTGGCGCGGGTTAAATAGCGGTAGCTATATTCTACCTTTTTTGCGTAATTTGTGGGAGCCGTTTTTGTGATGAGCTTATTTCTTCTCGAGTTTTTTTTACCATCACAGCAAGTTCGTCTTTGCTATACCCTTCACCACTAGTATCTGCAAGCTCACTCATCTGATCAGCAATATTTTTTTGCTTGTTAACCAATGCCGCAGATTCAGCCAAAAGATCTTTCATCAAGGATCCCTGTACTTCTATATACTCTGTGAGCAGTTCTTGCCGTGATTTTTTATGCTCTTTTTTTGCCTTGTTAATACAACAGTCAGGCGCATGATCTTCGCACTCATGCTCGCATGCAGCGGCAGACTCGCCGTACACAGACATACACATTAAAAACAGCCCAATGGCCTTTTGGTCTCGCAGAAATTTATTAACCATGTAATCCCTTTTAAACATACCATTCGTGAACCGTATTTTCAGTGGGTCCAGCCGTCGCACAAGGCTATGGCTGGCAGGCAAGGGTCTCAAAAAAGTGGGTCAACCCAGCCTACGCGTAAAGCTACGGCGGGCAGGGGCCCCAGAGGCCGAAAAGTTAAGGCCTTTGGCCCTTGTAAGCTACACACGCCCTTGCGTAATCGTACGATATCCATAAAAACCCATCGCTATTCCATTAAGAACACACACTAATGCTATACATATATTGTTTATACTGGGCATACAAAACCCAAACATCAGCTCAACTAAAACAATAAGCACAAGCAGCGCTTCAGAAATGCCAGCCGCCTTACCCCAGGCATGTGGCCGCGCCTTCACAACAAACCTTCGTTTGTGAGAGCTTTGTCTTTTCGCAACTAGTCTTTGATAAACTACCGCACCAATCCACGCCATGCTTAAACAAAGTTCTTTTATCAAAAGCAACCACGCAAACCATAGGGGAATTATACCAAGGTTGAGCGCGTGTAACGCGAGCACAAAAAACACCGTAACCTTCATACATTTATCGGCAAAAGGATCGAGTATAGATCCTATCACACTCTCCGCATGCCACCTGCGCGCCAAAAATCCATCAAGCACATCAGTAAACGCGGCGCATGCAAACAAAATCATTCCCGTGAGCCAATAACCTTGCCATAAAAAATATCCAATAAACGGCACAGAGCATAAGCGCACAAGGGTCAAAGTCAGTGGAATACTACTCAGCAGCTGATTCACTGATCACCCCGCCACCCAAACAAAAACCTTGATGGTACAAAACAGCAATCTGTCCTGCAGCTAAACCCTGGTCGGGTCGCTCAAGCACGATATGCATACATCCATTATTTTTTTTATTAAATACCGCGGTATTGTAGTGCGGCCCATGCCGTAATTTTATCTGCACCGATTGCCCTTCGAGCGCATCAACCATCGATTGGTCAACCAACCAGTTCATCGACTCAACATCAAGCGTTGTGCGATCCTGGGCAAGTAAACTATATTCTTTAGATACATATACAATATTGCGTGCGCTATCTTTTGCGACCACGTACCATGGACCACCGCTCAAACCGATTCCCTGACGTTGTCCAAGAGTATAAAACCAAAAGCCCTTATGCTCGCCAACCTTTTTTTTACTCTCCCACTCAACAAGTGAGCCAGAACGTTCACCTACATGAAAGCGTATAAACTCAGAAAACTTTATCGAACCTAAAAAACAAATACCCTGTGAATCTTTGCGATCTTTGTTCGGCACGTCATACATCTGAGCAAGCATACGCACCTGTTGCTTGGTAAACCGACCGATAGGAAATACAAGTCGTGCAATGCGTTCGCGAGGAACACGCGCCAAAAAATACGTTTGATCTTTAACCTCATCAGGTGATACCGCCAAGAGCGTTCGCTCAGCCAGCGTTCGCTCTCCGTGCTCTTGAGAACATATTCTCACCGTTTGTGCATAATGTCCTGAAGCTACAGCGTCAAACGATGCTGATACGGCATCAAAAAATGCGCCAAACTTTATGGCACGATTGCACAGCATATCGGGGTTTGGGGTACGCCCTGCCTTAACCTCAAAGATGGTATAGGCAACCACCTGCTCGTAATACTCTTTTTGAAAAGGAATAATTTCGAGCGGAACTTCTACTTGCGCGCACACAGCACGAACATACTGAAGATCTTCTTCCCACGGGCACGAACCAAGAAACGACGTTTCATCTTCGAGCCATATTTTCAGATAAAAAGCAACAACATCATGCCCTTCCGCGCACAACTGCCGCAGCGCAACCGTACTATCTACGCCACCTGAAACAAGTACCGCAATACGCATAGAATTAACCTTTTTTAAACATTATTGCCTATTTGAATATTGATATTTTATATTCATAAACGAAATAACAATAAAACATAGTAAGATTCACTATAACACACATATGCCTACTGATTTGAAAACTCGTTTAGTAAACACATTTGATGTAAGTCAAAGTAGCACATGCTATAAAAAGGGGGATTTATGAACACTTCATATTCTACCATAATCACAAAAAACACACTCTCAACCTGCATCGTGGTAAGCACCATTATCACACTTGGTCTGATATGTTTCGTAGGAGAAACGTTTTGTTGCCCAGGCTGCATGGACAACAGTTTGCATGCGTCACAAAAATATCCTTACACCTGCGAAAAAGAATGTGATCTGAAACAATTTCATCATGTTGAGTGCAGCTGCCCATGTGAACGATATGGTTTTGATCCCGTTAAATACACCTGTTTAAAATGCGGTCATTACCACTGTCCAAAACATCTACCCGTAACATTCAAAGATTCTGATACACAAGAACAGTATCTCGATTGTCCTTGTGAGTAAAAAATCTCTTTTAGTTTGAGACGTATTTTCCTAGTGAAAGGACCGCCCATGGGTCCTTTTTTTATATATACACTCAAGTATTATTTGCTTAATATATTTTTAAAAAATTTGACAAAATGAAATAAATAGCTAAAATATAAAATATATTTATTAATAGTAATGTTTTTATTTTTAGGAGTTTATATATGAAATTTTATTCAAATAAAACTGCATACTTACTTGTAACATTGTTTTTAGGATGTCTCACAAATTCCTCGCAAGCCATGGACATATCAACCAACATGCGATGCATGGGAGCTGTGGCATTAGAATCTACAAAAGTTTTTTTATATAAAAAAATATACGATTTTTCAACAGATCAAACTTCTCCAGCAACAGGAATACTTTCACGTTTCAATCCCGCTCAAATTATTACATCACAGTGCAGTTCATCTGTTTTAAATACGGTTTCAGAAATAGCAGAAAAGCGTCTTATTGGCCCAGAAACACCTTCACGTTCAGAAGCTATACAAAAAATCAAACAATGTCTCAAAACTTCTGCAACAATACATAATCTCGCTTATTACATCAACTGGGCGTCTGAACTTTGCGGGCATCAATTAAACTATACTGATCAAATAACCATAGCTTTTGCACTCAATAGCAGCTGGCATCTTGTACAACCATATGTAACAAAACGCTCAGCACCATTTTTGAATAAAATTCGCGAATTAAGAAGCTGTTTTCATGAATAAAAATTTGGTAAACTTCTGATTGGAAGGAGAAACCATATGGCATATACAAGTGATATTACGGATGCGGGCTGGGAAAAA
>Ga0075558_118_pt1 | contig 31360 bp, 22 predicted proteins | sample RifGroE2_FD_68114 | JGI IMG/M metagenome (GOLD analysis project Ga0075558, IMG submission 68114) | candidate division TM6 bacterium GW2011_GWE2_41_16 | reverse complement strand
ATCGACCTCGAAAAACTTTGAATTATTTAACCCCAAACGAAGAATTTCTTCGCCTCACTGGTCAATTTCCAAGTGATGCACTTCGCTGTTGAATCTGCCATTTATAAAATATGTTTTTTCTTATCAAAAAATTTTTTCAAATAGATGCCCGTTTGACTGTCTTTGCATGCGGAAACTTCACGCGGTGTACCGATTATGACCACATTACCGCCAGCTTTGCCGCCTTCAGGGCCTAAGTCAATAATATGATCAGCATGAGCTATCACATCAAGATTATGCTCAATTACCAGGCATGTTGCACCCTTATCGACGAGCGCATCGATCGTTTTGAGTAAACGAGAAATATCATCAAAATGCAATCCAGTCGTCGGTTCATCAAGCACATACAACGTTTTTTCAGTAGATTTTTTTGCAAGCTCGCGACTCAATTTAATTCTTTGAGCTTCGCCACCAGACAACGTTGTAGCACTTTGACCCAGTTTAACATAGCCAAGACCAACGGCCTTGAGTGTAGTAAGTTTACGATACAACGATGGAACCGCAGCAAAAAATTCTAAGGCTTCATCTACCGTCATGTCGAGCACCTGATAAATATTTTTATCTTTGTACAAAATTTCAAGAGTCTCAGCATTGTATCTTCTACCGCAACACGACTCACAAGTTACATACACATCAGGCAAAAAATGCATAACGGTGCGTATGACACCATCACCCTCACAAGCTTCGCAGCGACCGCCAGAAACGTTAAATGAAAAACGACCTTCCTTGTAGCCACGAATGTGGGCCTCGCGTGTTCCTGCAAACAGCTTACGAATATCATCAAAAATTTTCACATACGTTGCAGGATTTGATCGTGGAGTACGTCCAATAGGACTTTGATCAACAATCACAATCTGCTCAAATGAATGTTCTATACTATCATGTACACCCACTCGTTCTTTTGATCCATACAACTGCGCTGCAATGCCTCGCGCAATTATATCGTTTACGAGCGTTGATTTACCCGATCCAGAAACACCCGTGATCACGTTAAATAATCCACAGGGTATTTTTAGCGTAATATTTTTGAGATTATGCTCTCGCGCGCCATGCACCGTAAAAAAGGCTTTCGCCTTTCTAACAATGCGTTTTCTATTAGATACCTGTTTAAAACCGGCTAAGTATTGTCCCGTCAAACTTTGTGGACACTGCTCTATCTCGGCGGCGGACCCTTGGGCAATAATTGAACCTCCGTGAACACCAGCACCAATGCCAACATCTATAACCTGATCTGCAGAGCGCATGGTATCCTCATCATGCTCAACCACAATAACGGTGTTACCTAAATCACGTAAATTTTTGAGCGTACCGATCAGACGATCGTTATCGCGCTGGTGTAAACCGATCGAGGGTTCATCAAGCACATACATAACGCCGCTCAATGCTGATCCAATTTGTGTCGCAAGCTGCACACGCTGAGCTTCACCACCAGAAAGCGTTTCCATACGGCGAGCGACATCGATATATCCAAGCCCAACGGCATTCAAGAAATTAAGTCGCGCACTGATTTCACGAATCAGAGGAACTGCGACAGCCTGTTTTTGTACGCCAAACGATAACGTTGCGAACCACTCAACAAGATCACCGATCGATTGCTCAGTCACGTCGATAATGGAACGGCCTTGAATTTTAACTGAACGTGCTTTTTTAGATAATCTTTTACCCTGACAGCTCTCACATTGCTGTACGCACATGTACGAGGCAAAATCACGTTTACGCCACTCAGAATCAGCTTGTTTATGCAAACGCTGTAGCAGTGGAATAACACCCTCATACACACGCAGAGCGTCTTCATCCACAGCTACATGTTTCTTGTTTTTTAGTACTTCAGTAATAAATTCTTCTGACGGCCCATACAAAATAGCCTGTTGCACAGCTGCACTTAAATTTTTAAACGGAACCAGTGTTGATGCGCCAATAACACGCATAAACTCAGCAACGCGCTCTATCCGGAAAGACTCTCCAAGAGCAGCGCGTAAGCCTTTTATTGCACCTTCTGCAACAGCCTTTGAGTGATCAGGCACAACAAGCGCCGGATCAAAGCGATACTCATCACCAAGACCGCCACAACACTCGCATGCTCCAAGAGGTGCATTAAACGAGAAAAATCGTGGATCTAATGTCTCAAACGATATACCACAATCACGGCAGGCTTGATGCATAGATAGTTGCTCGCGTGACGCAATTGCACCGTCAGCGTCTATTGTTAAAATTTCGATCACGCCCTCGCCAATGGCATGCGCACGCGTTATGGCATTTTCTAAAAGTTCACCATCTGCACAACTCAAAACGTCAACGACCACTTGAATAGTATGAAACGTATTTTTATTAAGCTTTGGAACACCATGTTCGGCGTATACAGAAACACCATCAACAATAAATTGATAAAGACCTTCTTTGATAAAGCGCTTAAAAATTTCTTCATGTGAACCTTTTTTGCGCACAATCACGGGCGCTGCAACCATAAAGTCAGATGTTTTTATTGCCTTGCAGTGCTCCATCATGTCTTGCATGGTCTGAGCTTTAACGCGCATGCCACACTCAGGGCAAAAAACTTCGCCACAGTGCGCGTAGAGCATACGCAAATAGTCGTAAATTTCAGTCGTAGTCCCTACGGTGCTACGCGGATTTTTCATGAGCGCTTTTTGTTCTATAGCGATGGCAGGACTTAACCCCTCGATGCTATCAACATCAGGCTTATCCATAACCCCTAAAAATTGCCGCGCATAACTTGATAAACTCTCAACGTATCGTCGCTGGCCCTCAGCATACAGGGTATCAAACGCAAGACTGCTCTTGCCTGAGCCAGACACTCCGGTAATAACGACTAATGAATCGCGAGGAATCGTCAGAGACACATTTTTGAGGTTGTGCGTACGCGCACCACGAATTTTAATATCTTTCATAACTTACCCATCTATGGCATTCGCCACTTTGACATGTACCAATTTTTCAATCGAATGTATTTCTCAATCGATATGTTGGCATGCAAGTCTAAATTGATCTTGCTATATGTATTTTTATTATTAATAATTATTTACATTTAGAATATACTTTTTACCAAAAAAAGCAATTTTATACACGGTGTTAAGAACGTATTCCAACATGCTTTACATAACCCTGTGCAATTGCTGCAAACGCCTCGCGTTCTGTATCCAAAAAACCGGTCATATTTTCAACATTACCCACATGTTTTGATTGCGCAAAATTTTGCACGTAATAGTGAGGCGTTCCATGCATAAGCTCACCGATGCCGTGTGCATCAACAACTTCAAGCAAGGGTTTAACCAGAGTGGTACGAAACTCGTAGTCAGCAATCTTTTTTGTTACATAGGCCTGTTTAATTACATCAATACTACGAACAATACGTGCTGTATCGATCTGAACGCCCGTCATAATCGAATATTTAGCAAGTGGCCCTTTAATGTCCATAGCAACATAGTCGATCAGCCCTGAGTCGAGAATGTTGTTGAGTATGTCCGGATAATACCCGTTCGAATCAAGTTTGATCTTAAAGCCAAGAGCATGCACCTGCGCAATAAAATCAAACAAACCGGGCCAGGTTGTAGGCTCGCCACCGGTGATACACACGCCATCTAAACGGCCTTGTCGCGAAGCTAAAAACGAAAGAATATCTTCTGTTGGTATAACGTCTGCGTATCGCGCAGGATCAACCAATTCTGGGTTATGACAAAACGGACAACGAAACGGACATCCACGAATAAACACCACTGCCGCCACATGCCCGGGGTAATCTATTAATGTTGTTTTAAGAAGTCCAGCACATGCCATTTATAGCCCCTTTTTTCATATTTCATAACCATTTGAAAGTCTTACCATTTTATACCCTGCTCAAGTATAAATAAGATTAAACATTCTCTGAATCAAAAAAAGGAGTTTTTTTATGAAAAAAGGCTTACTCGCTTTTACTCTGCTGCTGTACGCCCTGCCGAGCCATGCGCGCATTGCATCACTGTATTATTTTCAAGGCACGGGACCGAATCAAGGGAAGCATGTAATCATGATTGGCGACTGGCACTCAACACAATTGATTAATGCCATTAAAAATGAAAGCGGTCCTTCAGATCATACAAAAATCGAGAACATTCTTAAAATAGAGCATCGCGACGTTCGTTTACTCAAAAATTTCATTATAAAGCTCAACGCAACAAACAAACCAATGGCTATTATTACTGAGCAAAGAAAACTATACGATGCACATTCGCCCATGGTTCTTCTCGACGAAGAAGCAATCATGGAACAACAAAGTCGAGCAATAGACCCTCTTTTTACACGATATGTATCAATATCAGCTCTTAATTACAGCGTGCTTGACTGGATCTCCCATGCCCCTCAACTCCAATACAATATTCCAACATTCTACTCTGACATCAGATACGAAAGCATTGAACAAAACCGCCACATCGATCAAAGCACTATACAGTACGTACGTGAATGCTTAAACAAAGTACAAAACGTGCCGGGCTTTTCAAAACGAAAAAAAAGTATAGAAAAAGTACTCAAAGATTGCGAAACACTTCTTCAGACAAATCAGCAAATGCTTGTATCAGAGCACATGGTATCTGAAAAATTAAAAGAAATAATCGATCAAATAGAAACAAAAACAGAACATATTAAAAATTTGCATTGTAAAAATATGCTTCCACACGAGCAAAAATCATGCATCGAAGAACAACAAAACACAGAAAAAGAAATCAAAAAACTGCTATCAGAACGTCTTCACCTGCAAATTAACTATGGATCATTTGCAGATCAGTTTTATGACGTTTTTATCAATTTTCTTGGCGACGTAGGCTTTTACATTGATCTTGATGAACAACTGAAAAAAAAAGATATTATAATCGTTTCTGCAGGAGCCGCGCACCTGATTCCTCTTGAAGCCTACCTCAAGGCACACAAGTTTCGTTCAAAAATAAGAACAATACAAAAAATGAGACCCATTGATACCATTATTGAAAAAAATCTTCCCTACCCCAACGAACAGCCTCTCAAAAATACTCTTGAGTCCATGGTGCAAAACATACAAAAAGCACATTAATAAAGTTTTTAGGTGAATAAAAAAAAGGAACTTTGTATGAAAAAAATGTTACTCGCACTTACCCTGCTGCTGCTGTACACACTACCAAGCTATGCACGCATAGATTCTTTGTATTACTTTCAGGGCACAGGGCCATATCAAAACAAGCATGTCATTTTAATTGGGGATACTCATGCACCCGATTTAATTGCGACAAACAAAGCAAGATCAAAAGATGTTTTAAAAATAGAACATAGGGATGTCAGATTGCTTAGAGATTTTATACAAAAAATACATACCTTAAACAAATCAATGGTTATTCTCTCCGAGCATCGACGCAGTTATGATGATGAAACACTATTAATATACAGTGGAGACACACAATCAGAAAAACTTCTATTTCCAGGAGCCCGATTTGTTTCAGTAGACCAATTACCTTATGCAGTCCCCTTCTGGATAGCCATGGAACCATTTCAACAACTCAATATAGAAACACTGTATTCTGATGAGAGATATGAAAAAGGCACAACAAAGGAGTTTCCAACCGTCATTAACAGCATAAGCCCTTTTTGGGATGGAAAAATCTCTCAAATACCTCGTTTAGACCCGATGGGTAATATAAACACTCAAGCAGTATACCACCTCTTATCGCGCCTAAGTTTGATTTTAGGTGATATTCCTCAACTCACACATTATGCAACCCCTATAGCCAAATTTTTAATTGATTATGACTCATTTTTAAATTTAAAATCACCCTCCGATTTAATTCCAAACTCTTTTATAGATCAAATCATTGCTCTTAAAAAAAATGAATCAAAAGATATAGAAAATGCCCACAAAAATCTTGAATCATTTCAAGAGGCTTCTCATATCAAATCATTCTTAACCGATTATTACTTTCTTAATTTGTTTTTGGGTGACGTTGGCTTTTTGATCGATCTCAATGATCAACTAAACAAAAAAAATATTATTATTATATCGGCTGGGTCTTTTCATTTAGGAAATATAGTAAATTATCTTCTAGGTAAAGACTTTATAAACATAGTATCTATTCCTTATAATGAAAATATTTCATCGTTTGATGCTGCTGAAAAAAATTTACCTTTCCCCAAAGAACGTGAACTCAAAGTTATTCTTGGTACCATCACCAAAGAAATAGAAGAATCATTCCCTCAATCACACTGGTACAAGCCCAAAAAAGCAACCACACCACCTTTAGTGACGACCACCACCACAATGGCAACAGAACAACCACAATAAAATTGTATGGCAACGGCCATTATGGCCCGCTCAAACGTATCTTTTGTTTATGTGATTAAATCACACTATTCATGATCGCGAATGTGCAGAGCTTAATGGACTTCGCTATATGCACTATCCGCACACAAGAGAGGCGGGATATACCCGCCTCTCTTGTTATTCGAATATCCCAAAAATTATTTATTTTTTGGCCTTATCATCTGTTGGAATATGGAAGGTTTTTCTGTTGCTAAACTCAGCCTTCTTGCCTGGATTCCACTGACGAACTGGTCTGAGATAACCGACAATACGCGAGTACACATTGTTTTCGCCACCACATTTGACACAGACAGGAACTTTACCTGCCGTATATCCATGCTCATCACAGATAGAGAACGTTGGCGTGATGGTAAAGTATGGCAGCTTGTAGGTATGGCATACCGTTTTAATAAGCTTTTTCATAGCCTCGATATCTGTTATTTCTTCACCAATGAATAGGTGGACTACCGTACCACCCGTGTACTTAATTTGCAAAGGGTCTTGCATATCGAGTAATTCAAACACGTCATCGGTATACCCCAACGGCGCTTGCGATGAATTCGTATAATACGGTTCTTGGTCAAACTCCTGGTGCTGCTTTTCATTTGCAACAACACAGTGCGGAAATTTGTCTTTATCTTTTTTGGCAAGCCGATATGAGGTTCCTTCTGCCGGTGTAGCCTCAAGATTGTACATGTGCCCTGTCTCTTGCTGGTACTTTTGGCACTGCTCACGCATGACATCAAGTACTTCTTCTGCAAAAGCACGTCCTTTTGGCGATACAATCTCTTCACCAAAAAAATTGAGACATGCTTCGTTTAGACCAACCAAACCGATGGTTGAAAAGTGATTTGCCCAATACTTACCAGAGTGTTCTTTGACTGAACGCAGATAGAATCGCGCATACGGATATAAACCTTTTTGAGTAAAACGCTCAAGAAATTTGCGTTTAATCTCAAGACTTGATTTGGCAAGATCCATTGCATGAACCAATCGTTGCATGAAATCTTTGTTATCTCGAGCTTGATAGCCAATGCGTGGCAAGTTAATCGTTACCACACCGATAGACCCTGTCAGTGGGTTAGAACCAAACAAGCCGCCACCACGTTTACGCAATTCACGATTATCAAGACGTAAACGGCAACACATACTTCGCGCATCTTCAGGGTCCAGGTCTGAATTCACAAAGTTCGCAAAGTACGGAATACCGTATTTTGCTGTCATATGCCACAAACCTTCAAGATTTTTGTTGTTCCAATCGAAGTCGGCAGTAATGTTGTAGGTTGGAATAGGAAAAGTAAACACGCGCCCCTTAGCATCACCTTCAGTAATAACCTCAGTAAACGCCTGGTTGAATAAGTCCATTTCTTTTTGGAACTCACCGTATGTTTCTTTTTGGTGCTCACCGCCAATAATCACCGGCTGACTTGCAAGCATTTTTGGCGCTTGAAGATCAAGCGTTACGTTTGTAAATGGAGTCTGAAAGCCCACACGTGTCGGAACGTTCATGTTATAAATAAATTCTTGCATAGCCTGTTTAACTTCAGGATAGCTTAACTTGTCATAGCGAATGAACGGTGCAAGCAGTGTATCGAAGTTTGATAGGGCACACGCTCCCGCAGACTCACCTTGCAAGGTATAAAAAAAGTTTACAACCTGACCAAGCGCGGTTCTAAAGTGTTTCGCAGGACGTGACTCTATTTTGCCACTCACACCCTTAAAACCAACCATCAAAATATCTTGTAGATCCCAACCCACACAGTATGGTGCCAAAAATTGCAAATCATGTATGTGAAAGTCACCGTCTTCAGCTGCAAGACGAATTTCTTCGGGATAAATTTTGTATAACCAATACTCTTTGGAGACTTCACCATAAATATAATTATTTAAACCCTGAAGCGAGTAATCGGTATTTGCATTTTCATTTACCTGCCAATCGATACGTTCAAGATATTTATCGATCAACGTGTTATTGTCTTGTGATTTTGTCTTACGAATCTCAGCATGTTTTTGTCGATACAAAATGTATGCCTTTGCCGTTTTACTCCACGCTGAATTAATAAGAACCTCTTCAACAGCGTCTTGAATCTCTTCTACACGCGGCACACGATCGCCCATACGCTGCGCTAAGATATCAAGCACCATTTTGGTTAAACGCATTGCTTCAGCATGATCAAACTCGCCTGTTGCATAGCCTGCACGCATAATTGCCTGAGTAATTTTATCGGCAGCAAATTCTGTTACCGATCCGTCCCTTTTGAAAATTTTAGTAAACATAATCCCCTTTCCTCACATTCATATTTTTCCCTTAAGGGTTCCACCCTTAACCCACTGATCAGAGAGTATAAAATAGTCAAAACAGACAAAAGTCTGCCTTAATTTTGTTGAAAACAACGTGCAACATGTCAAAAAAATCTGTTTTCAAAAGACAACAGCTCTCTCTTGCAAACGCATACGTCCGCAACCTCCTTTTTGTTGACAATCTGAAAAATATCTATACCTAAGAATCTTCATAAAAATAAAGATCACACTAGTCTAAGCAGGTCACGCCACCATGTCCAAGGGTTTTGTATAAAAATTTTTAAAATTCAAAAAGACTATTGCTCTGCAACGAATGGGACTTGATACGCCAAAAAAAAATTTTTATACTACCTTATTAGGAAATCTTTTTATCATTCTTTTTCAATACCAAGGAAAGGGTAAAATATGCCTATTAAACATTACTCGCAAATATTTTTTATATGCATAGCAGGCACATACGCAGCAACAACACACACACTTTGGATAGATGACTCTTTTAAAAGCCTTGATGATCTTTTTCAACAACAAGAACAACTCTTCAAAAGCCAACGTGAACATATGCGTTCGACATTTGATACGCTCATGTCATTTGAAAACAAAAGCTCAGACGCGCAACCGCACATAAAAATCACAAAAAACAACTCGGGCATAGACTTTATACTTGATCTCAAAAAATTTGCGTTAAGTGAAAAAGATATCACCATTGATGCAACTGAAGAATCGGTCACTGTTTCGGCAAAAACAAAAGATGTCGAAACCGAGTTAATCATACAAAATAAATCAAACAATATTCTCATAGCCTTTGCTCTCGAACAAAAGAAAAGTTCTGACAAAGCACAAGACTCAAAAGATAAAGAATCAAAAACTGAAACAACCACAAACGAAGAACAGAGCGCTTTTCAACAAAAATCAAACGAACTGTTCTATTCTGAAAAAAAGCTCGATTTCAGTAAAACAGATGCGCGCATAGACAATAACGTGCTCTCCTTGTCGATCCCATTTAAGCAAAGCGAAAAAATAGCGATCAAAATCAACAAGGGAACTGGTAAAATCAAGACAGTTGAGATGAAATAAGGATTTCAAGGGCGCTGCCCTTTGACCCGCAAGCGCCCAGCGCTTGATCTGATCATATAATATTGTGCAATTCAGGGCGTTGCAGACATCATGGGTATATGCGAAGCTTGGAAGTGTGAGGAATATATCAAAAAACGGTAAAACCGTTTTTTGATATATTCCTCGCTTACTAACGGCAATTGCCGTGTTATCACTTGTTCGATATTATGCACCGGGTCAAGGGTTGATGACCCTTGCGGGTTGAGGGCAGAGCCCCATGGGTTAAAGGGCAAAGCCCTTAAGACCAAACCGTATACAAAGAGAGCCATATTTACGGTATACTGAAGGCAAAGTTAAAAACATTCGAAGAACCGCCAGAAGCGTGTGCGGTTCTTCGATTTTAAAAACCTTCACGCATAGCTGTGGTTTATATGATATCTCTTGAATCGTTTCGCCCAGAACATATCCGAAACTTCTCTATTATCGCACACATCGATCATGGCAAGTCTACGCTTGCAGATCGGTTACTTGAAACAACCGGAACCATCTCTACGCGCAATAAAAACGAACAGTTCCTCGATAAACTGCAAGTTGAGCGCGAACGTGGTATCACCGTAAAAGCACAAAGTGCATCGATGATATACACCTATAAGGACACACAATACCTTCTCAATCTTATCGATACCCCAGGGCACGTAGACTTTAGTTACGAGGTTTCACGATCGCTTTATGCATGTGAAGGAGCTCTTTTGCTCGTCGATGCAGTACAAGGTGTTCAGGCTCAAACCATGGCAAATTTTTATCTTGCATTTGATCAAGGCCTCACGATTGTACCTGTTATCAATAAAATAGACATGATGAATGCACGCATTGAATCGGTCGAAGCAGAACTTAAACAACTTTTTGATTTTGCGCCAGAAGAATCGATTAAAGCTTCTGCGAAACAAGGCATCGGTATCGAAGCCATTTTACAAGCGATTATTGAACGAATTCCTGCGCCTGATGCTCATAACGATAAACCACTGAGAGCTTTACTTTTTGATTCTTGGTACGACTCGTACAAGGGTGTCATATCTCTTATCGCTCTTCATGACGGACAAATATCAAAAGGCGATCGCATCACACTCGCTCAGGCGGGTAGAGATTATGAAGTTCTTGAGATAGGGCTTATGTATCCAGGACAAACGCCTACCGACACACTCTATGCAGGTCAAGTTGGATACCTTGTTGCAGGTATGAAAACAGTTCAGGAAGCACGTGTTGGAGAAACAGTGCATCTCGCAAAAAAACCGGTTCCCGCATTCCCTGGGTTTAAACCAGCAAAGCCTATGGTGTTCGCCGGAATATTCCCGGTTGATACTGACGACTTTCCACTTCTTCAGGATGCTATCGAAAAGCTCACACTCAATGACGCAAGCGTAAAGGTTGAGAAAAAAACTTCACCGGCGCTCGGATTAGGTTTTTTGTGTGGCTTTTTAGGGTTGCTCCATATGGACGTATTCAGACAGCGCCTTGAACAAGAGTATGGATTGTCAGTTATCGTAACCGCACCAAGTGTGGTATACAAAATTATTCAAACAAACGGCGAAACTTTTGATATTGAAAGTCCCTCAGATTTTCCTGATGTACAAAAAATTGAAAAAATTCTTGAGCCAATCATTATTGCAACAATCATCACACCAACACAGTACCTCGGCTCAATTATGCAATTGTGTCATGAACGTCGCGGTGAACAAAAAAACATGGACTACCTCAGTCCTGAACGCGTCATTTTGACGTACAAACTGCCGCTTAACGAAACAGCGAGTGATTTTTATGATCAGCTCAAATCGTTGAGTGCCGGCTATGCAAGTATGGATTACGAGCTCGGCGAGCCTCAAGAGGCCGATTTAGTTAAGCTTGATATTTTGCTTAATGGTAAATCCGTTGACGCGTTTTCAACCATTGTACATGCCGATCGAGCATTTTACGTAGGCCGAGAACTTACGGCAAAGCTGAGAACTGTTATTCCACGCCAATTGTTCGAAGTTGCCATTCAAGCCGCAATAGGCGCAAAAATTATTGCACGTGAAACCATAACTGCTATGCGCAAAAATGTTACGGCAAAATGTTATGGTGGCGATATCTCGAGAAAACGTAAGTTGCTTGAAAAACAAAAAGAAGGTAAGAAAAAAATGAAGCAGATCGGTTCGGTAGAGGTTCCACAAGAAGCCTTTATGGCCGTTCTTAAAAAAGAGTAAGGAAACAAAATGGAATCGCATGTTTTTTCGGGGCACATATATCTCTTTTACAGTTTTGATATTGGTGAAGATATTCATTTAAGTCTTCTTAAGGAAGACAAAAAATTGATTAAAAAGCCCCTAAAAAATCCCATGTATTTCAAAAACTATCATGCACCCATTGAGATTGAACTTTCAAACTCAAATAATTCACCGTATCTTGATAGCGTGAAAATTTATGGTTTTGGCGCCATTGCAATTCGTTACAAAGTTCCGTTTTCTAGCACTTTAGGCGATCTCAGAAAAGAGCTCATCGAAACATCAGCGGCATATCATGAGACCGCAATTAAAGATGCACAAAAAGTTTTTGAGCAAGTAAGCTATGCCGTAAAGCAAGCACAATTTTTTCATTTATCGAATGTATATGAGGTTATTCAGGTAACTCCCGAAAAAGCCCTGTACGACGGACACACCCTCAAAGAATTGTATGGAAGCGATATCGCGTCATTGCTTCGTTTTGAAACAGAAGCACTTGCTACGTTCAAAAAAAATGAGATCTTGAGCGCTTCAATCGGCTACTATAAGGGAGATTTGCTCATCGTAGACACTGAAGCCGCTTTTGTATATGACGATTCATACGAAGATATTCTTGATATATTTGAATTTGCAAACCTCCAACAGCTCGAACTTAAATATTTCGATAAAACACTCGACAGCCAACTTAATGCCATTTTTAACCGTGAAGTTGGATCACTTTCCTGGACAGCATATCTTCCTTTTTGGGGCACCATAAAAAATGATCCCGTAGGAGACTTGGGTAAGTTGCGAGTCGATATTTCTGTCATTATTGAGCGTATCAACAGCAACATAAAGCTTGTCGGTGAGCCATATGTGTCTGAGATTTATGCTCGACTCGCAGATAAGCTTGATATTTTAAATTGGCAGGACTCACTCAACAAAAAACTCAACATTGTTCATGATATGAGCCACGTGTACGCCAATAAGGTTGATGTTATTCGTGAAGATATACTCGAGGTTTTGGTGATTATTTTGATTCTTATGGAATTGATCACCGCGTTACTCAAACATTAGTCTATTGATAAACCCTGAGGGCCGTCATTTATGGCATCTGTCATATCGACAAACCATCTTTTTTGAGAGATAGTAGAAGGCACAGCGATCAAATCTCGTTATTAAAATCGAGATAGCGATTAAAACTTATCCTGTTTTATCTATCAAGATGGTGGTACATGAAAAAATGCTTTGTGTTCACGTTTATTTTTGCACTCATAAATTTTGCGCCACATATACGTGCTATGCAACTAGACTTTACGATATTTGATCCACATAACAATATTTTTTCGCATCCCTCACATATCACCTGGAACGCATCTACTATTTTAGAAAGTCAGCGCCAAGACTTTATTACATCATTATCTACACCCTCATCACCCGACTGTCACTTTCTCGCTTTGCGCTGTCCAAGTTGGATTAACGATCAGGACTTGGTTGACATAGCGCAAGCATGCCCCCTTGTTCACTACCTTGATTTCACTGACTGCAAAAAAATAAGTGCAAAAGGATTTTTACAGTCTTTACCAAAATTCATCCGCCTCGTGACGCTCATGCTCAATGGAACAAACATCACCACGCTTAATTTTCATCCGAATACACAAAAAACTCTTATGTATTTTTTCGCAAATGGATGTGAACAAATTCAAGATTTTTTACCATTAATATATTGCGAATCCCTTCGCACAGCAGAATTGTACAAAACAAATATTACAAATGCTATTCTGTTGCATATTCTTCTTGATACTCAGGTACAACAACTCGATATTGTAGATTGTCCCAATATAACGACATCTACTATCGAGACCATAACCAAAGACTATAGCGAAAATCGATCGATCTCATTTTCGCCAAAATACGACTGAAAACACATTCTATCACCCCATACTCATTGGAGAGTATTTTATGAATACACAGACACAGACCCTTTTGTTATTTTTTTTGACAGTGCTTGGCTTTGCACCTCTTTACTGCATGCAAGAACAAGCACTTACCACAACCCACATTCAAACAACAACGACAACATGCACGGCAGGAAACCTATATCAAAGAACCGGCCCACTCAGGCTTGTTGATGGTCGATTATGTGATATCGAAACTTTTTGTAATTTCATAAGTGATCATGCTCAAGAAATTGAAATCCTCATATGTCCCTCATGGATTGATGGCAGTACACTCAACGAAATAACAAAAAAATGCTGCAACATCAGCACATTATCCGTTGCAAACTGTTACAAACTTATGCCAGAAACCAAAGAAAAACCCTCTGACGATTTTGCGCTCATTGCACGCTTACCAAAACTAATCGGTCTCAATGTTGCCGATACCAAGATCAAACAGTTGTCCCTGCATCCACATGTTCAGCTTGAAACGCTCTGTATTGATCGATGCAACAATATACATTTCCCAAGTTTATTAGTCTGCAAAAATTTACGCACACTATGCGCCGCTCTCACTAAGCTTGATCAGCCAACACTTGATACTCTTCTAGCTCAATGCTCGACAAAATTACGCTTACTCAAACTTTTTGGATGCGCTGCTTAACTCACTAAGCCCTGTCCACGTGTATGTGTAAAAAAGACTGTAACAATCGCATGTTTTTCGAACGCACATGAGCGTGCCCAAATAGCGCCTGCTATACGCGCTGCACTATAAAAAAATCTGCCCAACAAGAAGAAAAGAAGCGCTTGGTGTTTCCACTAAGCGCTTCTTTTCTTTGTTTTCAAATATCAAAAAAGTTTTAGCAAATAACTTTCTTTTCTTTGATTGCCTTGTTGTATGTTTTACCCAGGAAGTATGCAGCAAAGAACCAGAAGCCTACCAGAATAAAACCAAAGTAGCTGCTCATCGAAATGTAGCGTGCACGACCGACAACCTCGCCGAACTTGCCTTGAAGTGGCTTGAGAGTCATGTTGAACACAGAGCCTGTTTCTTTAGCAAAACGTGAACCGAATGCTTCGATCCATGATTGTGCTTTGAAACGAGCGTCTTTGCTGGTTGGAATATACAACTGTTTCATTGCAGGACCATTCAACGCATAGTTGATTGCTTTTGAACCAACCATGAGCCAGAAAAGGAACTTCAATGAACTCATCGAAATAAATCCAAAGAACGCAAATCCGATAATGACAGGCATCATCAAAATTGCAACGCTTACGCCAAGCCAACGGGTAACGTTACTTACACCACCGAGCAAGCATGCAAGAGCCACAATGTTAACGTACGAACCATATGTTCCAAGGTACGCGGTTAACTCTGCGCCAGAGTATGTTGCATTGGCAAGAAGATCAAAATTGAAATCGAAAATCGTTACGATAATTTCGTAAATCGAAACAACGGCGAAAATTCCCAAGAGGTACTTGTTGCTCAGAAGCAATTTAAGACCTTCTAAGAAACCTGGTTCTTGTTCATTCTCAACTTGTTTTTCGTTTGAACCATGGAATGACTCAAGCAAATTTTTTGGTGTTGAAGTAAAGAACCAACGCATGGAAAGAAGCAATGTAAAGCACAATAATGCTGCAATAAACAATACTATTGCGTCAGTACCTAATCCAAGCATAAGCGGTAAGCGTGAAAGGAATCCAGGCAAGAACACACCGCCGAATTGAGCGAGTGCTGTTACCAGATAAAAACCTTTTTTAGCTGAATCAGGACTGGTAATATCGGTCGAAATAGCCCAGAAAAGAGCTACAACAAGCGAACCGAATGTTTCGGTTAACACGTACCAACCATATCCAACAGCTTGTGTACCAAAATATGCCCAACCAGTACGCGCAGCAACAATTGCAGGCGTCGATTGAGTAAATAACAAAAGACCACTGAATACCAAAAACAAGGTACCGTATGCAATCGAAAGAATGTAGAACATTTTTTCGCGTGGGTACTTGTTAAGCAATTTGCTATAGAAAAAGAGTAAAGGAATAAGAATGATAATCGATGCAGTCTTTGCCCATGGAATGTAGACAGCGCCTACGAGTTTGTAGAACACAGCCTTTTTGAGCACACGCAAGGTCCAATAGGTACCGATGATAGTTGCAAAAATAAGGCCAAGCTTTAAAAATTTCTTAAGTTCTTCTGTTTCAAAAGAACCAAAAATAATGGTAAAAAGCTTACGCAATGGCCATAAAAGCCACGAAGAAACACTAGACATACAATTAAACCTTTCAGAATGGGTTAAAGCAAAAAGCTATTGCGGTTTGCAATAGCTTTTCCCCTTTCAGCCAACATGACCTTGGGATTTTTAAGTTTAGATCATATCCTTTTTTTGTAAAGATTTGCCCCGCATGGCGTATATTGCATAAGCCTTCTTTAACATGATTGAGCCCCTGCAGGAGCTGGTCCAAACAGGTTGATCATGCTACCCGCAATCGTCATAGCACTTTGATCAAGCTTATTTACATCAAGTTGGAATACCGCAATGCGCTGCACACCACTGGTGCATACTTCAAGCTGCACTTTAGGAAACACGCCACGAACAACTTCAGCCAAGTCACCCCTAAAATAAAACTTATCCAGCCTAAAGGCGCCGAGCATTGCGCTCACGACGCGAGTAATAGGTGCCGCAATATTTTTTTCAATTTCTTGACCTAATTGCATAAATGCTCCACCGATCATTTGTCCAAACATATCCAATGATGGCGCAGGCACCACATAAGGCGATTGCGCAGAATTATACGTTTGCACTGATTGCGAAAATGGTTGAGGAGCAGAGATAGGTTGTGGTGTTGTCTGTGTTTGCGTTGGCTTTGATGCCGTTTGCGTTTGTTGAGGCTGTGTTTGTTGCGTTACAGCTGTTGTTGATTTGGTTACGGCAGGTTTTTTCGTTCCTATGTGTGCCACACGATCCTCAAGGGCCTTTTGATCTTGAGCAAGCTTTTCTTCACGCGCCTTCTGCTGCTGGGTCAACTTGTCTTCGGACGCTTTTGTGCGCTGATCAACTTGCTTGATTTTGTCTCCCAGAGCTTTTTCACGCGCTGCAATAGCTGATTGTTGTTTAGCGAGCCTTTCGTCTATATTTTTTTGTATTTGCTGTTCCATTTTTGCAATACGCTCGAGCAAAGCTTTTTCTCGTGCTGCAATCTGCATATCAATTTCTTTTCGTTTGTCATCAAGCGCTGATATTCTCCTGTTTGCTTTTTCTATCGCCTCTTTTGCTCGTTGCTCATTGCTTATAACGGTTTTAGGAATATTATTTTTGACCGTTTCAAAGTACTGACCCGTACCTATCTGATTTTTAAGATCGGTCATAACAGGTTTTATTTGCTGTTGAAGTTGTTGCACATCAAAACGTGGAAAACCCTTGCTGTCCGCATACGTATCAAGCATTTTTTGAGTATTTGCTATAAAGTACATGCGGAAGTCTATGAGCGCATACAACTGAAGATATTGCAGATTACTGTTAATTTCGACCGTCGCATCGATTGTGTCTTTTATCTTGGTTTCAAAAAGCGTACTAAAGCTATCGTGATCAAAGTAAATTTCGGTTATTTGGCTAAATAAGTCGGAATACTTAATAAATGATGTGAGATAAAACTTATTTTTAACCGGTGAAAATTCAAACTCAAGATACGGACCTTCTTCATTGCTTCCGGGCTTGCCCTTACCGGTCACCGTCAATTCGCCAATTGTAAATGCTTTGCAGTAACCATTCCCTTTGACGCCTTGATCAAATATCGAAAAGCTTACTTCTGCATTAAAGAGTATTTTTTCACCCGGTTTTTGACCCAGGTCTATTGCAGAGCAGGTATTATCGTACCTTTTTATTGAGCCACAGGTACCGGCCGCATCGCCTACCGGAACGATCAGAGAGCATGCACAGCTTATCCCTTGCTCAAATATGCGTGAACCGATTTCAGTCTTTACGGGCGCGATATATAATTTAAATTTTTCAAGCCTGATATCGGGAATATCATCAGTACGAATGGGGATTGTCGTCATCATGGACGCAAAATCTGCTAAATCACAAATACCCAAATTTTTTGCTTCGGTATAAAAGAGACTTTTTTCCGGATGTGTTGCGTCAAACTTAACCGCTGCCTTGAGCGATGTTCGGCCAAAACAAAACTGAAATCCAAATCCAAGACCCGATATTGGAATGCCCGCGGATAACATCACGTAGTTTACTTTCAGCTCAAGGGCAACATCTCTTATTTCGATTGTTCTGATAGGCTTGATACCAAATGGATTGCGCCATCCTCCGTCTAAATTGGCAGATAACGTTGCATCAAGCGGACTGACTTTAAATCCACCCGTAAAAGTTAACCACTCATCCTGCGGTGAAGGTTTCATACTTAAGGCTACGGCTACACCAACAGAAAAAGATGTACCACCCTTAATAGACAAATCAAAATGATCGAATCTAAAGTTCTGATTTTGATCTTGCGCAATTTTTATAGCAGCGTTCGGCATACGCACAAGTACCGATGAGTTGAGCGGATTAGGCAATGATATACCACAAAAAAGCACCATATCACCGACGCCAACTAATTTACTTACCTGTCCCAGTTCTTTGTTGTTATCCGTTGGCAGGCCTACCGCACCGTACAAATTTATTCCTTGGACAAACTCCACCCCGCGCTTAGTATCCTCAAAATATTCTGATGAGATAAGTACGGCCAGTCCTTTAATAATAAAGTCGTCGAAAACCGTCCCCTTGAGATCGGGAATAAGCTTAGACACCTTATCGCCTTCATTGAAAGAAAGTTCAACAAAAGCGCTGGTTTTAGACACACCACTTTTAGTTTTTGTGGTTCCAAAATAAAAATGAGCTTTAGATCGGACACTAAAAAAATCCGCAGTACCTTTGAAATCTACTCCCATGGCTTCGTCTAGTGTGTTAAACTGCGCAATAATATCGTGCAATTTGACATTACGCATCGCGTCATAACCTTGTAAGGTTATATTTGAAAAGGGTGTCAACTGCGGAATCTTAAGCGAATATATCCATCCGCTACCACGACGCGTGATATAAAAATTTACCGGTGAACCAAGAAACGTAGATTTAGCAACAAAGTAGGTTCGCGCCTGTGATGCATCAGCTAAATCTTTAAAGCTCGTTTTTTTGCCCGTTGCATTTTCAGCCCGTAACTCAACGACTAAATTGAGATCGGTTAACTCGATCGCATCTGTTGGACTTAATCGAATTTTGAGCGGTGTTGAAAAATTACGAAAACCAAAAACAGCTCGATAAAATTTGCGCGTTTGGTCATACACCAACTCTAATAACCCAACATCTGCCGTTAAGTTAAAAAGGGAAGCCTTGCCTTTGAGAGATAAAATGCCATGAATAAGAGAAAAGCGCATATTACGCAAGGCAACAGGACCAACTTCACGCGAAGGAACTTCAATGTACATGCCTTCTGCAGCATTATCACTTATTTTAAATGTCATCGGCCCAAACAAAGGCACCTGAACAACTGCTTCTTTTTGCACCTCAACGGGCAAGTATGGGTCAGCAACTTTAATTTCATCGTCAGGAATAGGGCTTATGGTTGTAGTAATAGTATCTGACGTAACAAGATCATCAAATTCATCAGCATAGGAGCTGAACGATATGACCATCAAAATGAACATCAGGTACTGTTTATATTTTAACCACTTCATCCCTACCCCCCTTTTTTTATAGCGCATATTACTAAACACGACCCACCCGGTTATATGAATAATTTGTGTTATTTTTGCACACGATTGAGTCTCATATGCGCAAACTCATATGGCGGGTGCCATATATTTTTTTATTCAAATGACAAATCCAAATCCTGAGAAGCTTTTGGATCAGGTTGCGTCAAAGATTCCGAAGACTCATCAGACAGCACTAGACCGGGTATTTCTGTAAGAGACGCGCGCTCCTGATCTGTAAGTTTTTCTGACATAGATTTAAGAGAAAGTCCCATCTGTCGTATCAAATCGAGCATGGGCAAAATATTGGTATAAATGAAAGGCTCGACCATCCCATCGCGCATTTCCGTCATACTTTTTATTTTCTCAGCAAGATTCGGATTATTCTCAAGAATTGATCGTGGCAAAAATTCTTCAATGTGCGCAACATGTAAAAGAGAACCTTCATAAAAAGTATTATTTCGCACTTCACCAATAAATGCGGTAAAAAAAGGTTGAATCAATTGATGTACATATAGCATCGAATCAGCAAAACACATATCTCGTTGTTTTTTATCCTGCGCATTCTTCATGCACAAACCAGCGATATTAAGCTTGTTACCAATTTCCAATAAATTTCCTGGCTCAGAAAAATCAAGAAATTTGGCAAGATCGCCAGCCAATCTAAACACATTGCACAAACGAACCGTTCCCGATCCTCCTTGCTCAATGATGGCGTCAATTACCGGACTTGGTCTATACAAAGGATCCTTTTTTTGCTGATCACGCATATATTTAACCGTTGCAGCAGCAGAGCAAAAATTGTCTTTAAATTTAAAATAATCAGCAAGACCTGGATTAAGCGCTAGAGAAAAAGACACATAAAAAATCAGCATGCTCACAACATATAAAATGCTTTTAAACAATTTCATTACTACTCTCCTTCTGTTGTAGTAGATGAAGCAGCTTGCTGTTCAGCTGCTTGTTTTTCAATTTTTTCTTTTGCCTTTTTTTCTTTTTCCAGTCGAGCTTTTTCAGCATCAGCTTTTTGTTGCTCGATTATTGCTAAAACATCCTTTTCGGGTTCTTTGTAAGTCATTTGAGATGATAACTTAAGCACGCGATTAACCGATTTAACAATAGTGATAACTTGCAGCTCTATTTGAGAAGAAAGACCAGTAAGCTGAGCCAATATACTGAATATTGAGGAATACGACTTACCACCAATCTTGTAGCCGGTAAACATAATCTTGAGCATTTCGCGTACAAGACCCTTGTGTTTTATACCGTCTTTACCGACATAACCATACAAATCACGCATAAGAGATTGTGAACAAAGAGCTTTTGTTTCACATCCTAATGCTTTGCATATATCCTTGCTTGCGCCCTTTCCCTTCATACAATTCTGCTTATATTGCAAACGATATATAAACTTTCCGTTAGCATCTTTAGCACATTGCTGCGTTCCTTTAGTCTTAATACACTGATCTGCAAAAAGAACTTTTATCGTTTCAAGTAAGTGGTTATAGGCAAAGAAATATTGCTCAATTAAATCAATCTTTTTTGGATCAAAAACCTTGGGATCTATTTGAGAAACAACCGTAAGAGAAAGTTTCGCAACAGAACCAACCAACGCAGCAATAGTTCGTGCCAACTCAGCAGTAAGTTGGTCTGAAGACATCGATCCGACATTTATTTTAGGATTATCAAATAATGATCGAGGAACTTTTATTGATTGAGCTGCGGCCTGAGCGGCATTTGCAGTTTTTATTTCATCCGCACCACCAATCTGCACACTGTTTAGCAAGCAGACACACCCGAGCACCGACAAAACACCTATGCGACGATTCATAATCTTTCCCCCCAGAAAAACATTTTAATTCAGTTATAAAGACTTTAAGAAAAATAAGGTTCAAATTTCAACAGTATGATAAAAAGATGTTTTACTCATGCACTTTTTATGACGGTTTCGGCCTACGCCAAGCTTTTTACGCCAATCTTATGATTCAGGCGAAAATAATTACGTATCGTCTGATGGCTACAGAGGACGGAGCTTTCAGCCGCCGCCAAAACTATGGCCGGCAGGCGCAAAACTTGGAAGACGCGCACAAATTAAGTGATTTACGTTATACTTGGTACACAAAACATTTTGTTTTTTTTTAACATTATTTTCTGATCTTGAATTCCGCAAATGATTGGGTTTTATGAAAAAAATCATATCAGCTCACCATGAAGTCATAACACTCATAGGCAAGCTTGATCTCAAAAAATACCGCACGCACTTCAACTTGTTTAAAATTGAAGGTGAACGTGCAATCGACCAGGCATTAACATCGTATCCAGATTTGTTGTACACTCTGGTTTGCACGGAACAAAGTGAGCCTCTGACACAAAAATGGTCGGATCGTATTGCGAACAAAACAGTTCAGATACCCTCTCAGTTGTTTGCAAAAATAACCAATCAAACAAACTCACAAGAGATATTGGGCATTTTCACCCAACCAAACATCTCATCGCTTGAAAAGCTATCATCGGGCATAGTCCTTAATGATATTCGAGATCCGGGCAACATGGGAACACTTATACGCACTGCCCAAGCTTTTGGAGCAGAATCGATTGTCATCATTGATGGCGTTGATCCATTTTCACCCAAAGTCGTTGCTGCTACCGCTGGTGCACTACTTACCGCCCCACTCATTATTTGTTCGTGGCTTGATCTTGTTCAGCATGCAAGCTTAAAACAGATCGCATTATGCGGACTTATACTTGAGTCACAAAAATCCATTTTTGATTTACAGGTACGAAAACGACTTATGGTTATTGGCAACGAAGCCCAAGGCTTGTCGCGAGAACACCAAGAAGACTGCATTGAACTTGTTACCATACCAATGAGCGATCACGTAGAATCTCTTAATGCTGCAATTGCAGGATCGCTCGCTCTTTACACAAATCAAATCATTCTTCCTTCGTATGAACTATCTCCTCGAAAGAAATAATCATGAGCACACAAAACACTCAAGCTCCTTGTCTTTCTCTTGGCGCAGCAACACTCATTAACCTCAACATGATGCTCGGATCGGGCATCTTTGCAAACACGGTATTGCTGGGATCAATTCTCAAAGGCTCGGCCCCATTTGCCTACATATTTTTGGGCGTCGCAATTTTGCCACTCATTTATGCGTTTCAAAAACTGCTTGGGCATTTTTCGCAGGCAACCTTTTATGACCTCGGTGCTACCATAAGTCCTTTTGTGGGCTTTTTGAGCGGTTGGAGCTATTTTTTTGCTAAGCTTGCAAGTTGCTCATTTAGCATTCATTTTTTTGTTACACTCATGCAAACGCTAATTCCATCGCTTGCAATCTTTCCGACTATCGCCATAGATATGGTCATTTTAAGTTTATTTATGTATCTCAATAGCTTCAATTTGGGTATTGGCAGAAACATCCAATATCTGTTTTTCTTCCTCAAATCTCTCCCCATTTTATTTGTTATTTTGTCTCTGATATTTACGTTCTCGCTGACCTATATTACCCCTGCAAATTTTTCATGGATGAACATCCCTGCTGCAATACCTTTTGTACTGTTCGCAATGACAGGCTTTGAGGCAAGCTGTTCGCTGAGTGCATCGATAAAGGATTCACAAAGAAACGGCCCACGCGCAATCATATACTCGTTTGCCATAGTTTTGTGTGTGTTGTTTTTATACCAGGTCAGTTTTTTTATCGCATTTGGACCAGAGCTTGGGAACATCGATGGGTACAAACAAGCATTCCCTGCTCTTGTAAATCTTTTGCATTTTTCGCCCATCGTAAGCACAATTTGCAAGGCAATTACCATGTCGGGCATCGCGGTATCGGCTCTCGGAGCAAGCTACGGTATATTATATTCAAATAACTGGAATATGTATGGTCTTGCACAGCGAGGCTATGTATTCGGCTCAAGCTGGCTCACAAAGAAAAACAAACATGGTATACCTTTCTTCTGCATGCTCATACAAGGAAGTTTTATCGCATTTTATGCGCTTGTTCTGCATAACACGCAAACACTGTTGCAACAAATGAGTGCATGCGGCATTACCATGGCGTACACGATCAGCACCTGCGCGTTTATCGTGCTTATTTACCGCAAGCATGTTACATCAATGGTATGGGGCCTACTAGCCCTGGGATCATGCAGTATGCTTATACTCACACTTATTAAAAATGCATTCGCATTCGGACCTTTGTCCTACATTGTCTTTAGTGCGTTTGTCATTTTTGGCGTTGCTATGTACGGCATACGCCGCCCAGGCACGCTCAAATAAGTTCAGAGGGTACGCAATCCAAATGGTCTTCGCTATATGTTACCAGCAGAACCACAGGGCACAGGTTACCGCGCACATAAAAATCGTAATAAGGTATGCGCGCATCACAATCGTTGATTCGTGCATACCGACAAGTTCAAAATGATGGTGCACCGGCGCAATTCTAAAAATGCGCTTGCCAGTTAACTTAAACGAAGCAACCTGCAGCATCACCGAGAGCGTGTTGCCGACAAAAATGATTCCCATCGGAATAAGTAAAAATTCTACTTTTAGTGCTAAAAACATAAATCCCATTGCAGCGCCAAGCGACAGTGCACCTATGTCACCCATAAAAATCTTGGCAGGGTACGCATTAAACCATAAAAATGCCAGTAACGCTGCCATAAGCATAATGGCAAAAAATAACAGTGCTGGGCACGTATAATAGGCGATAAATGCTGCACCAGCAAATACAAATAGGCTTGTACCACCGGCTAATCCATCAATACCATCGGTCAGATTGACGGCATTCGAAACACCGACCATCACAAACGCTGACCACAGGGTTACACAAATAACGCGTAGAACCTCGGGCAAAAACCAGGTATAGGAATATAAAAAAGAGGCCTCGGGACCAGCCGTCCACAACCACAGTGCAACTATCGTAAACGCAAAGACCCACTGCAACACCCACTTTGAGCATGCAGTAATTCCCTTTGATTTTTTGAGCTTTGCCCAATCATCGATAAAGCCACACACACCAAACAGTACCAGTGCTAATAAAGCGCAAAGCAATTCACCCGAGCAGCTTGTTTCGTCCGCAACTCTTAGTCCTGCAAGTACACACAATACAGGCACCACAATGCACCATACCAAACCACCGAACGAAGGAACCTTGCCCTTAAGTTGATGCGTTTGTGGGGTATATTCACGCACTTGAGTGCTTGTTTTTTTGCCTAAAAAGCGAATGAAATTTTGTAAAAAAATAAACGAGCAAACGGTCGATACGCACAAACTCACAACAAAATAATTACACATCTGTAGTTCTCCACAACTTGAAAACAACGAATATATTTTAAGACATATTAAGGGCTCTTCCCTTAACCCGCAAGCGCCCAGCGCTCCATAACGACCGTAAGTACGTGTTGTTTGGGCCGAAGGCTTGACCTGGTGAACTAACTGCGCGAGCACTGAACCTGCCGGTGTACGTAAAAACGATATTCACCGTTTTTACGTACACCGGCAACTTGCTCTATTTGCCAGCAAATTAAATATCCAGTGTACTCAACTCGCTTTATTGTCAACGGGTCAAGGGTTGATGACCCTTGCGGGTCGAGGGTGGAACTCTCGCGGGTTAAGGGCCCTGTCCGCCGTAGTTTTAACGTAGGCTGGAAGAGCCCTTATCATGAGCCCCCTGCACATTCTAAAAAAGAAGGCGTTTTTGACAAATTTATCACTTCTGATAACATAAAAACTGTTCTCTCTGAAAACATCGTTTTTGTAGTATGAGCTTCGCAGAATGTACATCATGTTTTTTATATTCATGAAATCAATTTTCCCATGTGGAAGAAAGGAATTTTATCTATGACATCATGTAAAACAAAAACCATTTGTCGTATTGCCCTTGCAACATGCATATGCTGCACAACCGTGTTAGTATTTGCGGATGATAAACATCAAGACGTTGGAAGCATAGAAAATATGCATCAAAATGCTACCTCGTACGCCCATAGTTTTTTTTCGGGAATCAAAACACCCGGGCTGCATACCTGGGAAGGCTTAGTTGATACGATATGTGCTGAATACGAAAATCATCCAGGTTATACAGGTATGTGCGACAAGCTTAAACACCTTCGTCTTGCAGACGCACAAACCATCTCAAATGAAATGTATGATCTGTGCGAAAACAAAAATACTTTGCCCATTGAGTTGCAAGAAATTTTTTCAAACGCACATGGTCTTTTGAAGTATAAAATAAATGAGCGTCGAGCAGTGCAATTGCTTTTTGAGCTTCTCAATCCTAACGACAAAAATAAACACTTATCATGGAAACATTTTGTTGATCAAATAATTGCTCTTTTAGGTGGCAATGACGCTTATAGCAAACTGTGCGTTGACCTTCAAAAGAACCGTGAATGCAAAAATATTTTCACCGCTGCATTAGTTTTGAACCAATATTTCTCGCTTTTCCCTCTAGAATTTGAGAAAATGTGTTTAGGTATGGGAAGAATGGAAGTCATCAGACGTTTACGCTCAAGACTTCAGTCATAAATTTTTTTTAAAAGTTATCACAAAACACATGAACAACACCTTCGATGTTATTGTAATCGGCGCCGGCCATGCTGGCGCCGAATCTGCTTATGCAGCAGCTCGTATGGGCGCTCGCACACTACTTGTTACCCTTGACACCGAGCGTATGGGATGGATGCCGTGTAATCCTGCTATCGGCGGCATTGGCAAAGGGCACATAGTTTTTGAGGTTGCTGCATTTGGCGGTCTTATGCCACAGCTCTGCACTCGAACGTATCTGCAAGCACGCATGCTTAATACAAGCCGTGGCCCAGCTGTGCATGGATTACGCCTACAAATAGACAAGCATGCTTACAGCTCGCTTTGTAAAGAGATCCTCCAGCAAGAACCAAATCTTACCATTGTCCAAGACCAAGTCGTAGAGATTTTACTCGATGAGAAAAATCAGTGCACTGGCGTAAAAACAGAATCTGGAAAAACATACCTTGCACCAAGCACCATCGTTACCACAGGAGTATTTTTGAACTCGTGTATCTTTATTGGCTCAGAAAAAAAATCGAGCGGATACCTTGGATCCCCTGCAGCGGACAAACTGGGCCAAAGTATCAAAAATCTCGGGTTATCTATGGGCAGACTTAAAACAGGAACGCCCCCTCGACTTCTTCACTCGAGTATCGATTTTAGTGTTATGGAAGTCCAAGAATGTGATCCTCTGAATTTTTTGTTTGAGTATCAACCGTGTGTTGTCACAAACTCACACAATTGCTACATCACGCATACAAACGAAATAACACATCAAACGATTCGCAATAACTTTGAATACTCACCAGTATTCAATGGCACCATTAAAGGCATTGCCCCACGCTATTGTCCATCAATTGAGCTTAAGGTTTCACAATTTAGCGACAAAACATCCCACCATGTGTTTGTTGAACCAGAAAGCATTGAAAATTTTGAAGTATACCCAAATGGCCTCTCAACATCGCTTCCTCTTGATATACAAGAAAAATTTATTCGCACCATTAAAGGGTTTGAGAACGCAATTATCACAAAGCCCGGCTATGCCATAGAATACGATTTTGTTGATCCTACAGAACTTGATAAATCGCTTGAAGTAAAAAAAATTCCAGGACTTTTTTTAGCCGGACAAATAAATGGAACAACCGGTTATGAAGAAGCTGCCGGCCAGGGTCTTATAGCGGGTATAAATGCAGCAAACAAAGCTCTTAACAGACAAGCCCTGATTCTTGATCGCTATGAAAGTTATATCGGCATTATGATCGATGATCTCACTCGCCAAGGCATCGATGAGCCATACCGCATGTTCACTTCACGCGCAGAACACCGTCTTATCATGCGCCAAGACAACACCTTTGCTCGACTCGCTGATCATGCATATACTCAAAAGCTTATAAGCCAAGAGTTCTATGAAAACAGTAAACATGAGCAAGCCATTATCGAATCATGCGCACAACTACTTATTCAAAAAAAACAACAAGAATTATTTATCTCGTGCATGAGCTCTTTCGATTATGCTAAAGCACGAGAAATTGCTACGACAGTTTGTTTAGATGCCTCGACCATCTCGCCGCGCGGACTCATAAGTTTATATGCAGAAACACTGTATGCGCCCTATAAAAAGCGTGAATTAGATGAGATTGAAAAATACAAGAATTATCATAAACTTTTGATACCTAAAAACTTTGAATATGCACATTTACCTGGCTTATCAAATGAGCTTCAACAAAAACTTGAAAAGCACCAACCAGAAAGCATTGCTCAAGCAAGTCTGATTCAAGGCATGACGCCTGCAGCTCTTTCGTTACTTATTTTTAAGGTACGACAAATTCGCGGACTTATATAACAAATAAAATAATATGTTACATACAATACTTGGGAATTTTTACATGTTTTTCAAATCACTATACATACCATGTTTTTTTCTTTTATTAGGACTAAGTTCATACATATACAGTATGGAAATATGTGAACCACAACACCCATATAACTCATATATTTCTCGAAAAACAATACTAAAAGAATCTTTAGAACAAGAACAAAGACCTCGTCAATATATTGATCTAGTTTCTATCTATATTGAGAACACTTTTTTACAAAAGTTTCAAAGGCTGTATTGTTTAAAAAACAATACAAAGGATCACTTAAAAAAATTACTCAATGATCTTCCTTTACTCGATGATGGTATATACATAACAATGTGTTCATACATCCATGTGTTTATTGATAGGCAAGATCGAACCATTGATATTTTGAGTTTTAATGAACTTGTTTTACTTGCATGGGATCAAGCTCAAAAAGAACATCTTAAAAAAGAGGCTTATTTTTTAGATAAGCTTATGATTCAAGAACATAATATGTACCTCTATATCCAACCAGAAAACACCATTATAATTTCAGAAAAAGTTATAGGAACAATAACCGACCATCAAAAAGTTTTTATTACGTTTGCAAAAAAACATAACTCAGAAGTAAACGATGAACAATCAAAAAAATGTATCATCAATGAAATAGTTACAGAACAATTAGTACAATATTTTCGAACTACCTATGATCAAACAGTAACGTTTACTTCCACTCAACAACAATTTTTATATGAAAAATTGTTCAGGGATATTTTTTTTGATCTTATTACAAAAAACAAATATAGCTTTTACACTGCCCTTTTTTATATGCGAAAAATTTTAAAAACAAGTCCATCCCTCATTACACAAGTTCATCCCATACCTGCTTTTATTGTATGCTGGACAGTTGCTCAAAAATTTTGTTTGGATCAAGCATACCGTAATAAAAGTATTGTAAATCGCGTTTTTCAACACATTAATTCAATAACAAATGGTTACAATGAAACGTACATACTTATTGATCCTGAATATATTTTAGCTAATGATATAGATGAACAAGTAAGCCTTAAAAACTTACGTAACTTTAACACCTTTGAGATAAAATTTTTGAATGCATTATCATATAATTTACATCTAAATGATGAAGCACTGAATGATTTTATGAATAATCACATTATACCAAAAAGCACCAGCCCCCAACAACATGTTCAATCTCAATCTAATCCTATTGAAATTCCAAGTCTTTGTTAAAAATTGACAAATATAAAAACTTGATTAAACTATTAATAATAACGATTTGAATACACAGATTTTCCTCGTTTATCAAATGAATTCCAGCACATGTCTTTTATCATATTATTTTACATACATGCTGCTTAGGCAAACTTGAGTCAAGGAAATATTCCTGCAAACTGTCGCCGCTTATATATGCTTACTGGTTAGAGACAATTGTCACAACAAGGGCCTTTTAAAAAGCGACAGTTAACAGGGCTGATCTAAAAAAATATACAAAAAAACGACCATAGCCACCGAAAAAGGTGGCTATTTTTATTGTTCATCCCAAAAAAAATATACGCATACGATTTTTTCCTTATTACAAAGACACATATCAAATTTTTACCATACATCTATAAAAACCTATTGCTATACCAAAACACATAAGCATAGACTTGTTATTGTACCTATTTTGCATAGCGCAATCCATAAAAAGATGTACACCGCATAATGCATACTGATAGGCAAAAGTTTGATGCAGTTTTGTCAAAAAGGCGCCTGCCCGCCGAAGCCTCCATGGCGAAAGTAGTGCGGTCTTTTATGACGCACCATAAGTATGTATCGCCTGGGCCATAGGCTCCAGATAAAGTAGTACGGTCCTTTAAGACGTACCAAGCACGTGCGTATTATCTGGGCTGTAAGCTCGGCGTAAGCTGGAAATGCCTCTTAAAAAGGAGAACCTTATGAATCGCCACGATCTCGCTCTTATTCAGGCTTATCAAGGATATCCTGCGGTAACAATCATCTCTCCAACCCATCGCAGCATTCCTGATCGACAACAAGACCCAACCATGCTCAAAAATTTGGTCAAAGAAGCAAAAGCAAAGCTCACACAAGAGCTTCCTCAAAAACAAGTTCAACACCTGCTCGACAAACTCGATGCCCTTGTTGCCGATATCGATTTTTCTAAAACACTTGATGCTATAGCTCTATTTGTTTCAGACACCATCGCAAAATCGTTTATGGTTCCTGGTACGGTGCAACCGCACGTAAACATTGATTCTACGTTTTTCACAAAACCTCTTGTGCGTATGCTTCAAAGAACCGTCAGATATTGGGTCCTCTCAATCAGTGAAAAACCAACACGCTTGTTCATGGGTAACGGTGACGGGCTCGTTGAAATTTTAGAGCCAGATAACAACTCTTTTGGTGTCCCACAAAATGGATTCCCTTTCCCTTATGAGGGATCTGATGAATCTGCAATTATGGCAATTGCTACAGGAGATCGTGCAGGCGATTATTTTGATAATCACAAAAAAAATTACATCCGTACTATCGATGAACTGCTAAGCAAATTTTTGGCACAAGATCCACTACCCGTCGTTCTTATGGGTACCGAAAAAAATATGACAATGTTCAAGGAACTCTCGAATAATAATCAACGCATTATGTTTACCATCGAGGGAGATCACGCACGGACCACAGTCGAAAATCTCTCAAAGCTTGTATGGCCACAGGTTGACGAATATTTTACCGAACAACAGAAACAAAAAGTTGAGAACTTTAAGCAATCCATCGGATCGCTTAAACATGCCTTCGGAGCACAAGCCGTTTGGTTTGCCGCGCAAGAAGGACGCGTGCACGAACTATTGGTTGAGAAAGACTTTAGAATTCTCGGCCAAGTTGATCCAGAAAACAAAATGCATCTTATTTTTGAAACAGAGGCTGAGTCGAAGGACTCATACACCGATTTGGTTAACATCATCATCGATGACGTTATAAGCAAGGGCGGCGCAGTGAGCTTTGTGCCTAACGGACTGCTCAAAGAGTATGACCGCATTGCAGCATTACTGCGTTACTAAAATCCAATCTTAATTCACTGAAAAAAGGGAGTCTTCACTCCCTTTTTTCATGCCTAAATTTCATCACGCATAATTGCACTACGCATTCGTGCCATGTACTTTAAAGTGACCCCCTTGGTCAAGACACGAAAATAGAAAAAAAGTTAAAACATGGCGCTCCTTTGTTGATGATGTTGAGAAATAAAAAAACTGTCAAAGATCTTTTTTTGATGGTATCGTTTTTTTAAAAAAAACAGCATTGGGGGTGTGGTAATTCAGCTTTGAATGATAACGACGTGCATTGTAAAACGCGA
>Ga0075558_107_pt1 | contig 42552 bp, 37 predicted proteins | sample RifGroE2_FD_68114 | JGI IMG/M metagenome (GOLD analysis project Ga0075558, IMG submission 68114) | candidate division TM6 bacterium GW2011_GWE2_41_16 | reverse complement strand
AGATTATGAAACAGACCCATTTTCTTCAGAAAACTTTGTTATGATTTCTCATGCAATGACTATTCTTGCGAGGTTTTCAACACCATGAATACAGCTTCTTATAATCAAAATATATTTGTGATTCATTTTTTTTCCTTTTTCTATCGAGGACATTTGTACATGAGCGTGACATAGGTATTGTCGCGTGCAATTTCAACAAATCCTGCTTTTACGTATGCTGCTTGAGCTGAGGTATTTTGTACGCGAGTCACAATTTCAACGTTAATGCAGCCCTGGGCACAAAGAGTTTTCAGAGCATGTTGTGTTAATTTACCCGAGTAGCCATGGCCACGCCAGTTTTGCTGCACGCCCACAAAAAGGATCTTTCCATTAAAGGAGTCTTTTTGAAAGTACATGATAAAGGCGATAGTTTTTTTATCCTTGTAAAGCATGTCGATGGTGAGAGGGCGCGCATCTTGAGGGCGATTTGATGATACCATATGGGTCAGGACATAATCCAAAGAAAAATCGACGCATTCGTCACCAACCATCCAGTACCAATTATCTTTAAAAAACGTGCGAATCATCTGATCGTCGCCTGTTGCATATCTTTGTATGGTGACGTTGCCAAGTGTTTGACGATGACGATAAAAAACATATGAAGAAGCTGAAACAACGCCAAGCAGTAAAACGATGCTCAGAGCTATTTTTTTATTTTTCCATATCATACTAAGTCTCCTTTATCGGGTAGTGGTGCATACGTAATATTTTTAAGAATAAGTCCCTGCGCGGGTGCTACAGGAAGGTAGTTATCAATAATAGAATTTTTGAGAACCTTTTGAATATACTCAAGCGGACATTTTTTTTGTTCACAATGAATGGCCGCTCCTACCATGCGTCTTACCATGTATCGAACAAAGCTTTTTCCTTGAATTACTATTCTTAAGGCTTTAATAGTTTCTTCTTTTTCTATGGTGCATGAGTTAACCGTGCGTATAGTGCATATATCATGTGGCAGATCAGAACTCAACGGCCGAAAGTCGTGTGTGCCTTCCATAAGCATGAGTGCCTTGATGAGTGCTTCTTGGTCAAGTTTTTTGCCAAGCCATGTGCCGTAACGTGCATAAAAAGGTAAGGGCTCTTGATAAAAAATGTGGTACCAATAGGTTTTTGAGAGCACGTTGTGCTGTGGATGAAACCCTATGGGCGATTCTTCAAGAGAAATAATAGATATGCTTTTCGGGAGAGCTGCATTCCATGCGGAGCGCATGATTGATGGATCAATGTTCAAGTCAGTATAAAAACGCGCATGTTGCCCAAGCGCATGAACGCCGGCATCAGTGCGTGATGCACCGACGACCTTTATATCTTTTTTAAAAACAGCAAAAAAAGTTTTTTGAAGTGTGCCTGCGATGGTTCTGTCATGCGCTTGTTCTTGCCAACCGCAATACTCAGTACCATCGTAGGCTATTATGCAACGATATGGTTTCATGGACCAATGCTTTTCTATTAAGCCTAAACCATGTACGGCTGAAAACTGGTTACTGCATATCTGTCAAACTGACAATTGTCATTCAATAACGACTGTCTTTTATCGCAGAGCAGCTCTTAAAATTTTCTTGCGTAAACGTATCGACTCTGGCGTGATCTCTATCAGTTCGTCTGGACGAATCCATTCCATACAAATTTCAAGGCTCATAATACGCGGTGGTTCAATATTAACCGCTTCGTCTGTGCCAGTTGTACGCATATTACTGAGCTTTTTAGGCTTACATGGATTGATGTCAAGGTCTGTCTCGCGGCTATGCTCGCCAACGATAAGTCCCTCATAAATTTTATCACCAGGTACGATGAACAAGGTTCCGCGTTCTTGCAACATGTTAAGCGCGTATCCGGTTGCCGAACCATTTTCCATCGATACCAGTGCGCCTTTGGTACGCACCACAATGTCGCCCTTATAGGGGAAATATCCATGGAAGCTGAAGGTTGCAATACCGCTACCACGCGTATCAGTAAGGAACTGGCTACGGAAGCCAATAAGTCCGCGTGATGGAACTAAAAATTCCATACGTACGCGTCCATTATCGTAAGCGGTCATATGGGTAAGCTCGGCTTTCTTTTTGCCAAGTAATTCCATAACCACGCCTTGATGTTCACTTTGAACGTCAACAACAAGATGTTCTATAGGTTCGCATTTTTTGCCATCAATTTCTTTATAAATAACTTCAGGAGCTGAAACTTGTAGCTCAAATCCTTCGCGGCGCATGTTTTCGATCAAAATACCGAGGTGCAACTGTCCACGACCAGAAACTTTGAACATGTCGGCGCTGTCAGTGTCTTCAACGCGCAATGCGACGTTAAGCTTAAGCTCTTTATATAAACGATCACGAATTTGTCGTGATGTAAGCAAATTGCCTTCGCGACCTGCAAATGGCGAGTTGTTGACGCAGAAATACATCGAAAGTGTTGGCTCATCAACAGAAACATATGCATGTGGAAGTGGATTGCCGATGTCGCACAAAGTCATACCGATAACGACCGGTTCATCAAAACCAGCAACAGCAACAATGTCACCAAATGATGCTTCGGTAACCTCAACGCGTTCAAGGCCTCTAAATTTGTAAAGCTTAGTAATTTTTTGTGGTTTACAAATTGAGTTATCTCGACAGCATGCAACAGGTTGTCCAACTTTGATGGTACCTGAGAATACGCGACCAATAGCGATTTGACCAAGATAGTTTGAATAGTCGAGATTAGTAGTTAATAATTGCAGTCCGTCTGCTTGTTCAACGGGAGCAGGGATATCTTTAATGATGGCATCCAAGAGTGGTTGCACAGTTCCTGTTTTTACTGATGGATCGGTGGTTACAAAACCAAGACGTGATGATCCGTATAATGTAGTAAAACCAAGCTGATCTGAGTTTGTTGCAAGATCCAAAAATAGGTCATGGATCATGTTTTCGGTGCGTGAAATATCCGCATCTGGTCGATCGACTTTGTTTATAAGAACGATAGGTTTGAGGTTAAGCGCAAGTGCTTTTTGAAGCACGAAGCGTGTGCCTGGCAATACGCCTTCGGCAGCATCAACCAAAAGAAGGAATCCTTCGACCATTTGCAATGTTCGCTCAACTTCTCCACCAAAATCAGAGTGACCTGGGGTGTCGACGATATTTATGAAATGGTTTCCGTACTCGATACCAGTCTGCTTTGCAAGAATCGTGATACCACGTTCACGCTCAAGATCGTTCGAGTCCATGACTCGTTCGCCGCCTGCAGCGATGGTACCGGTAAATTGAAGCAAACGATCAACCAAGGTTGTTTTACCATGGTCAACGTGTGCGACAATTGCGATATTGCGGACGTCTGTTCGTATGCGAGTGTTCGGTTTATTCATAAAAAATCCGGTTTTAAAATAATACGAGCGCTCGAAAACTACTTCGAGCGCTCATGATCGTATTTCTTGGTTGCGGGGGCTGGATTTGAACCAGCGACCTTTGGGTTATGAGCCCAACGAGCTACCAGGCTGCTCTACCCCGCGATTCGTTTTCTCTTTTCTTTCTGAAAATATAGATTACATCCTTATTTTTTTTTAGTCAAACAGAAATGTGTGAAAACGGCCGTTTTTGAAAGCTTTTTTTTGAAAGATGACCAGACTGCTTGTTTGTTTTAAGCTTATGCATATAGCGAACGAAAATTTTTATGCATTATGATTTGGTTTTGTTTGGAAAGGTGTTTGTGCCATGGCAAAGGTTGATAGAGCCTATCTTAAGACGCTTGCAGACATGTCTCATTTGCATTTTAGCGACGAAGAGCTCGTGTCTTTGGGTAATGATATAGAGTCGGTGCTTTCGTATGTCGAGTGCTTATCGCAAAGCCCATATGCTCAAGACATGCAGCATCTTGAAAATAGAACAGACTGCGCGCCTTTGCGGCAAGACGAGGTTGTTTTTACAAATCCAATGGACATTTTATGTGATGCTCCTGATGTGGCTGAAAACTTTTTCATTGTTCCATCGATCATTAAACATGAAGGTAAAGGCAAATAATGATGCATGATAATCCACGCGCACGTGTGTTGCGCTCTAAAAAAAACTTTGAAGAACATGATAAGACTGTCAAATCAGCTCTCGAAATTTTTGAACCAGAATCGATTTTAGAAGCGTCACGATCTGATGGTGACCTTGCTGGCATGACTTTGTTGATTAAAGATAACATTGTTCAGCGTGGGCGTACGGCTTCTTGCTCGTCAAAAATTTTAGAGCACTATAAGGCAGTATATGACGCAACTGCTATAACAAGACTTAAAAACCAAGGTGCCTTGCTTATGGGCCGCGCGAACTGTGATGAGTTCGCGATGGGTTCATCTACCGAAACATCTGCCTTTCAGCTTACCGCTAACCCATGGGATACTTCGTGTGTGCCGGGTGGTTCGAGCGGTGGTTCTATTGCAGCTGTTGCTGCCGGATTTGTTGATTGTGCATTAGGCTCAGAAACGGGTGGATCGGTTCGTCAACCCGCAGCCTTTTGTGGGATTGTAGGTCTTAAGCCGACCTACGGACGTGTATCGCGATATGGGCTTATTGCGTATGGATCATCGCTTGATCAAATAGGTATTGCCTCAAAAACAGTACGTGATAATGCGCGTGTGCTCAAGGTTATTGCTGGGCTTGATCCTCTTGATGCAACAACCAGTACCAATCCTGTTCCGGATTATGAGCAAAAGCTTGATGGTGCTATTCCTCAAGGCTTACGTATTGGCGTGATTGATAATGCTATGAACGCTGAAGGTAATGACCCCGAAATGGTTGTCGCTCTTAATCAAGCGCTCAAACGATATGAAGAGCTTGGCGCAAAAATAGTGCATCTTTCATTGCCTACGATGGATTTAGGTGCTGCAGTATATTTTATTGTAAGTCGCGCGGAAGCTACCTCAAACCTTGCGCGTTTTGATGGTATTCGGTATGGTTCACGTCCAGCAGACGCAGAAGATTTAACCGATGTATATCGTAAGACGCGTACTGAGGGTTTTGGGCCTGAAGTAAAAAGACGCATTATGATCGGTAATTATGTGCTGTCATCTGGATACGCCGATCAATATTATAAAAAGGCAAAAGCGGTACAACATGGTATGCGCTTAGAGTTTCTCAAGGCTTTTGAACAGGTTGATGTGTTGTTTGCACCGGTTGCGCCTACCGGGGCTTTTAAGTTTCACTCTTTTGATGAAAATAGACTTTTGATGGATTTACAGGACTATTTTACTGCGCCTGCTAATCTTGCGGGGATTCCTGCACTTGCTATTCCTTGTGGTTTTGTGAAGAATATGCCTGTTGGTTTTCAATTGATGGGAGCAGATTTTACTGAAGATATTCTTTACCAGGTGGCATATGCATACGAGTCTTCTACGACATGGCATACAATGTGGCCAAAGGGGTTTGGACCTAAATAAAAAAACGTGTGTTTTAATTCTTGTTTTGTGTGCCTGTATGGTGCATGTACGAGCGTTTGGAACATGTTACGATTATTCATGTTTTTTAAAGGGCGTCATGCATCGAGCGGTGCATGACGCTGTTGATTTTAATAGGTTTTGTTTTACTCAGCAGTCCCTCGGGGTTGCGTTGGGTGCAGTACCATTTTATCTTGTTGCCCATCAGATGGATCGAAATATAAATGATTCCTTTTTTTGTTGGGGATGTCATCAAAATATATGTAAGACAAGTCCAACTGCACATAAATTTCTTGATTATGCTTCGATTATTCTTGCGATAGCTCCATCTTTTTGTGCTTTGATCCCAAGTTTAAATCCAGACCTGCGGTGTCAGGCAGAAATTTTTATGAGTGCGATGCCCTTTGTTTGGCTTGTAGGAGAACATTTGCTCAAAGCAATACAGGTTAATGCATTTTTGCGTCCCAAGCATGGCAGATTTGATTGGCGTAAAAATTGGTATGGTGGTTGTCCGTCAGGACATATGATGTGGTTAACTTTTTCTATTTCCTACTGGGGTCATTTTTTAGGGCCAATGTGGGCAGTTCCCATGACAGCTTTTGCCGGTATCGTATGTGCTGAGTTTACGGTAAGCAACCGTCATTACATTTCTCAGTATATTGTTGGCGGGGCGTTGGGGCTTATTTATGGCCTTGCAGGTATTAAAGCGTTTGACTGTGCAAAGTATCACTTTGGTCTTGAGGTAGAGCCTGTGTGTGGTGATAGTGTTGGATTGAGGTGTAGTTATGCATTCTAAGAGAGAAATAGCCCAGTTTTTTAACTGGGCTATTTCAAAACAATCTATAGGGCTCATTTATTGTTTTTGTTCTTGAGCTTTTTGATTTTCTATTTCGAGAATCGTGTACAATTCATTGAGAAACTCGCATATAGCTCTACGCATGCTGTTTCTTATGACTGATGAACGAAGTTTTTTGGGACCAGTAACAAAGTTTTTGCTTTCGATGCAACGATTCCATGCTGAACATGCCGTATCAAGAGATTGAAGCATGGCTCTATTTTCAAGTGTATTATTTTTTTGGTACACATCGTATGTATATGCGTAGGCCTGTTTTATTGAGTTGGATTGTGCCTTTGCCATAAGATCTAATGCTTGTATTTTTAGACCGAAACTTTCTTCGATAAATCTATTTGCCATTGCAAAAAGAAGGCGTTCAACAGTTTGTTTGTTTCCAGAAATCTGAGCTGCTACAACAAGCGCTGTCTGATTTTTCTCGTTGCAATAATCAACGTCTGCATCCATATGAATAAGTTGACGAACTAAATGTTCTGATTTTGGGTCCTTTGCTAATGTTATCAAAATTCCATCTCTATTAAGCAAAGGGGTTTCTGATTCTTCAGATAAAGGCTGCGCAATTTCTGGCATATTTATTTGTGGTTGCTCGGTAATTTGGTTCTCAAAAGTTTTTGTAGGAAGTTTTGGCGCGCGTGGTGTTTCTGCGATATTTTGTTGTTCCATTCCAAACTGAAGTTGGGTTTGGGTTGGTTGTTGCTCCATTCCAAAAGCTATGCAGGGTAAAAGCAAAAGAGAGTAATAAAAAATATGTTTCATAATAAAAACTCCAAAATAGTATGTATGGGAAAAAGATGATAATAACAATCAATTATATGGTATATACATAATAGCATGAATAAAATTTGTGTAAAAATAAAAAAAAATTTATAATGTTATTGTTAAATAGAATATAATCGTTAATGTAAAGAGTTGTTATGAATATGCGTAAAAAAATGAGTGTATATGGATGTTTTTCGTTGCTGCTTTTTAGCGGACAAATGAATGCACGGTGGGTTACTCAATCATGTGCGATCGTTTTAGCTTTAACTGCTATTACCGGAATTCCTCGCTTTATTCCAGGAGTTTCAAAACGATCGGGCGTATGGAATTTTTTCATGCAATTACATGCAGCAAAAAATGCTTCTCAGGCAAAATTGCTTCCCCAAAATGCTGCTATGGTTAAAAAAATGTTAGATAAATACTGCGTCCCAACGCGTGATTATGCGCATGTAAAATTTCGCAATGATTTTTCTGCGGGAGCTGATGCGAGTACGGTTTTTTTACCAGCGAATTTTTTTGATTCTTCATCAACACTTGATGGCTGTGGACGTGCATGTATGGTTTTGCATGAACTAGGCCATGCAAGAATGGGGCGAATGTCTCATTTTTTGTATAATGCCATTGTACCAACACTTCGTTGTGCAGCTGTGCCTTTTGCATTTCATCCGCGTGTACATAAAAAATATAAAATAAGTGCTTTAATTGGTGCATTGTGTGCATCTGAACTATTTCGTTTTACTTTACTCCGTTGGGATGAGCGACAGGCTGATGCGTATGCCCGAAAATATATGAAAAAGAACAGCGAAAAAGGTTTTAGAAATGCGCTTGCATGGTTTGCTGCACAAAACCCTCCACAGACTGCATTAAGAAAAGCGTATATGAATATTGAGCATGCGCCATCATGTGTTAATCGTCTCAAACTGTTTTTTACCAATACTCATCCATGCTTTTATGATCGGGTGCAAAAAGCAAAACTTATATCCGTACAGCTTCGATAAGCATTTGTACGATTTCTCTCTGTTCAACGCAACTTTCTCGGTACATTGCTTCTTGGGCATTATTAAGTGCTTTTTGGACAATATATCGATAACGTTCATTTTTATTTAAAGTCTGTTGCTGTTGGCCAATAAGAAAATTTTTTTCATCAATAAACTTGTTCATGAGTGTACGAAGAAGAAAAATAATGTTTTCTTTGTTGTGCGGAACACCTGTTGCTGCACTGAGGGCTGTATGACCATTTTCATCGATGTAATCTACTTCTGCACCATCATTCAAAAGTTTTTGTATTATGTTGATTGGGTTTGGTTGCGCAGCATACGCTATGAGTATGTGATCTATATTTGCCAATTGACTTAATAGCGCAGGTTCTGGTTGTGGCATTGTGGTCGTTGTGATTGTAGTTATTAAATTGGGTGATATTTGTTGTGAAGATATCGGTAATACTTTTTTTAAAAAACAGCCCAAACAAGGTCGTTTTTTAGCAGGAACGATGGTTGGCGGTTGCGGTGTTGTTGTACTATGAAAAGATGCTAACAGTCCTTTTTCTTGCATGCCGTGTGTCATGTATGAGCAAAGTGCCAGAGTATAAAAAAGTAGGTGTTTCATTTGAATTAAAAATCCTTTACAAAGAGTGATGCTTTTAAAAATTATAGCGAAGTCCACTAAGCTTCGCCCAGATACTTGTGCTTACTCGTACCTGGAGCTATGCACATTCGTGATCATGAATAGTGTGATTTAATCACATAAACAAAAGATACTTTTGAGTGGGCCTAAAGTAGTACGGTCTTGGTACGCCTCTAAAAGGCCGTACTACTTTACGACGTACCAATAGTGCGGTCCTCAAAGCCAGATAAAACATATTCATTATTATCTGGCATGGCGGTTGCCATAAATAAAAAGTATGTTCTGAATACGTCTAAAATACAAAAATACTAAAGTAGATTTTTAAGTTTTCAATCTGACAATATTTGTTTATTCAAATCGCAGAAAACCCCAAGGCTTTTTAAGCCTGGGGATGAATGCGAACCAAATAGATGCCAAAGATAAAGATAGAAAAATAACATACTGAGNNTCTAACAAGCGCTTGGTTTCAAAATAATTTTAAAATCATCGCCAGTATTTTGCTCATATCCAGTCCGAAGCTGCGGCTTTTAAGCCGCAGGTCTTCACTTTTTATATTTATTATTTACATTAAGTTTTTTTCATTATATTCTTGATGCATATTCATAATATATAAATAAGTGCTTTTCAAAGGGTGTAAGTTGTATGGTTATTAAAAAATCGTGGTTTATTTTTATGTTGCTCTGTGTTCTGGGCGTCCAGTCCCACATGCAATATGCCAAAATACCGACAATTTCCAAAGTCGTAATGGCACAAGTAAAAACGCCCGTACTTAAGCATGTTTCTTGGATAAAAAAACCAGCTTTTCGCATAAGCGCCTTAGTTGCTTTATGCGCTATTGGTTGTGGTGTTACATGGTGTTGGTATGTGACTCAGGATGTTCGTTTGATTCGCACATGCGAAAAATACACTCAACGGTTTTCGCCATTTTTAGCTGATGGCATTTCTCCCGTAGACGCGGTAGCGAAATTGTTTCGTGATAATACCTATTCAGTCAGGTCTATTGTTAATTTATATGATGAGCTTGTACATGATCTTAAAAACGCATCAACAATATTAAATGACATGAGTGGGCAGCTTGCGAGCCATGTTCAACGACGTCAAAAAACATGGGCAGGTAACGCATTAAAATATGGATCACGCAAACAAAAACTTGAACAATATGCTCAATCCGCTTTATTTGCTGCGGAAAATTTAGAAAAAAATAAAGCAATTCTGAAGGCCGCTCATGATGCACTTGGTACTTCAAGAATCCAGTTTATATGTGAGTTGATTAAAAAAACGGTGCCTGAGGCTATACAGATGCCAGAACAAAGCCAGTTGTTTATCAACCGGCGTTGTTCTGCATGTCTTTTGCGTATTCGTAAAAATAAACAACAGTACCCTATGCATGTGTATCTGTATTTTCTTGTTGATGAAATCAATGCGGTTGAGAGCATGATTAAGGGCACGGCAGAGCCTGAAAAACAATTTTTAGTTGAATTGTTGAATGCATATAATATCTGTTACGGTGAAGCTCAAATGAGTGAACAGTATGGGCGCGAGCAAATGCTTGTTCTCAAAGAACGTGAGCTTTCTCTTATGCAGACAGGGGTTATGCAAACAGAAGAGCAAATTGCGTTAAAAAAAGAATCTTTGGAACAAAAACATGCGCAAGCGGGAACGACTCCACACATGAACCCTATTAAGCGTGCGTATCGCGCAGTATTTTTTGCCAATCGCATGAAAACTTTTTATGGTGCGGTAAAGAATTTTGTTAATGATCTCAAGGCGGCGTAAAAAACAGACGCGCAATACAATTCACATAAAATTTTTATTATTATCCATGATTATAAGCCGGGAACGTTGTAAAAGACGTTCCTGTTTTTTTATGGCAAACGCCATTGAGACATGCGCAAATAGATTAATTATTTATGCAATCAACAGAGTTGATCGTTTTTTTAAGTGCGTGTTTAAGAGAATTGCCTATAATTTGACCTTGCGTATAGACCACACAATACTGGAGTAAGAGCCGTTCTTATTAATACCTTGTAGTAGAGGAGAATAGGTATGAATCGTATTCTGCGCAGTTTTGTGTGTCTATGTTGCATGAGCATTTTGCCTTGCCACGCTAAATTTGATGTATATGCCTTATATGTTAAAGCACCAAAAAAAGATGTAATAGAGCTGCCAACTGCGGTGAAGGTTGCCAATGCCGTTTTTGCCACAGCTTGCGCGGTCACTGTTGGCAGCATTGCCTGGTATTTAATAAAAACTCAGGATACCCGTTTAGCGCGTGTCTGTGATGAGTGGGAGCATGAGTATGCACTGTTTTTAATGGATAAGTATGATCTCAAAAAGGCTTTACATATTGAGGATGATGATGTATCGATACAATCAATCGTGAAAGCCTATGACTTTATGCTGGATGGTGTCTTATGGCAGGGTGGTCTTAAACGAGCTGCCCATAAATTTGAAAAGCTTGCCAAAAATTTGAGCGCGCATATTCATGCTCGTCAGGCCGAGTGGAACGCTGACCCGATTGCCTATGAGCCTATTAAACAACGGCTTATGGCATTGCAGCAGGGAACCTTTGATGAAAAAACAATTGAACAGATAAGTGCTCGTCTGAACAAGGTGTACACGGAACTCAAAAAAGAACGAGTGGTTCATGTATGTGATCTCATCAGAGAACTTGTGTGTGAGCATAACGATGATTGGACTATCGACATGGGATTGGTCAAGCGCAATAAGGTTGAGAAGCAATTTCCTCTACATGATTATGTCAACTGGATTCGGCAAGAAAAGCTTGTGCTATTGCAGTTGAGTGTTCGTGCAAATATTGACGAAAAACAAGGGTTGCGTGATTTACGTCAGACCTATGACACTATTGATTTAATGCTGCAGGCTGATCAGCGCTATCAGATAGAGACCGATCGTATGTATCAAGATGAAAAAATAAAATTATCAGTTGCACAAGTTGCCCAGGGTGATACCCACATTAAGTTGGAGCAACAAAAACTTAAGCTTGAGCAACAGCGTCTTGAGTTAGAAAAAAAACATAAAAACAAAAAATAAACAGTGATGCAAAAAAGTATTGCGCACGCATAATTTTTTGTTTGTCATTATAAAATTATTATTGCTCAAATTACTTTACGGGTGCCTTTCAATAAGGCACTCTTTTTTATGCTATAAAAAAATTTAACAAAATAGCTTCATATACTATAGGTTTACCATAATGAAAAAATTAGTACTTTTCTTGTTTTGTGTATTGGCAATCGCTCAGCCGCTATGTGCAGGCTTTTGGCCTTTTAAGGACCTTGATAAAATTATGCAGCCGATTGTTGCTGACGCTGCTAAGTCGGTGGCAAGTTCTGCAAGTTCTGCTGTTCATGATGTTACGCAACAAGCGCTTGATAAGACTGACAAAATAGCTCAAAAGCTTATTGCCGGTAGTATTGCAAGTGGCCAAAAGGTTGCCAAGGATTTTGTGAGTGATGTCCAAAAAAGTTCAGAAAAAACGATAGCATGTGCAGAAAAAAGTGTATGGCGTATCGTGCGTGGAACTTCTTGCGCGGTGGTAGGTACGTTTGTAGCTTCTTGTGCGTGTTACGGGTTACATCAATCTTTAGCTCAACAAAAATATGCAAGATTATTGTGTTCTTCTTTAGAATTATGTGGCGGATGTGCGCTTATTTTCTCGGCTGAAAAATTGGGATATACTGACACAACTGAACTTGTAAAAAAAATAAAGTGTATACGTTTACCTTTCAAACAATATAAGGACAAAAAATGAACCAAATTTTTGGTGTCAAGCGCTTTTCAGCAGTATGCCTGACGGTGCTTGTAAGTGCTTCAACTTTTTCATTGTCTGCTGATCCTAAACCGAACAATACGGTGCCGACTCCTAAGCCTTCTGGTTTAAGTAAAATTGAAGATGCTGCGTGCAAGTATGATCGATTTTTGTCGCCTGCCGTAGGCATTATTTTGCAAATGGCACATCAAGAATATAATCAACGAAGAATGTTCGATAGTGTATATCCAAAGCCGCTTGATGATGCTCAAAAAAGACGCTTTCAGGATTCTTTAAAAAAATACCTGTCAGAAAAAGAGATCGCAAAGCTTTTGCCATATGTATACACCTCCTCGGGTGCTGTACGTGATAATGCCTTTAGTTTAGGCTCAAAAATAGTTTTGGATGAAAAATTGTTTACAAAATTGACCGATCCACAGCTTGCTTTTATTGTATTGCATGAGAGTGGACATAGAGCTCATGGTGATGCAAGCGTATGGCGTTTTGGTGGTATTTTAGGTAAAAAATGCATATCAAGATCATTATTGGTCGCAGGGTGGTATGGAGCGCACTATGGTCTTCAAAAAGTTTTTAATAAGACTTATTTTGCGATGGTTAAAAAACAAAATGTTTTGCGTACCGTGCCTCATTCCTACATAAACTTTATGCTTACATTGGCAACGATGTATGCATATAATTTTGCATCAGGATACAAAAAAGAACATGATGCTGACCAATATGCCTTTTCACGCTTAAAGGCTGATGCGTACACTGGTGCTACGGCTCTTACGGTGATGCATAATCGTGGCGTAAAGCACTATAAACCTACCGGAATTTTCGCCCAAGACCTGTCGCAAAAACCAACGATCAAGCAGTGGTTGGCGTACACTATTAAGTGTCGTCTTTTTTCACAGCATCCGTACGATTATTACCGTCTTGAGCATGCAAAGCGCATTGCTAAAAAACATGGCTGGTCAGAGTCAAACGATAAATCGAAAAAAGATAGCGCACAATAAAAAAAATGTGCTACATATAACAACACTGGGAATGCAGTTGAGTGAGTGTTGTGTGTGCGAGAAAGGATTATGAACTATGGCTACCTACGTGCGTACTATACTATTGAGTGTATGTTGTGCCTTGTTGCTCAACACAAGTTCAATGATGCATGCAACGTGGCCAATTGACGAGCTTTTTTCTCCCACAATAGAGCACGCTCTTAATGAGACAAAAAGGTCCGTGATTCATTCGTGCCGTGGTGGTGCGTGTATCGTGGTAGGCACCGTGCTTTTGCTTATTGGATACCAGGAAGTTCATGAATACCTTTTTAAGCGCCGTCCGCTCACCAAAAATCAAAAAATTATTATTGGGTGCGAGTGCGGTGGCGGTTTAGCCTTAATCGCACTGAGCTCGCTTGTTGCACATGTAAGCTCACATATAGCGAAGTCCACTTAGCGTTGCTCATCCATGGTCATGAATAGTGTGATTTAATCACATAAACAAGGAACACTTTTGAGCGGGCCATAATGGCTTTTGCCATAAATAATTTTTTCGACAGAGATCTATAAAAAGCAGGGAGTCTAAAAATTTTTAGGCTCCCTGCTTTTTTGTGGAATCTATATTTGAATTATCCCTTTTTGTTATCGTTTTTTCATGACAAAGACATGTATAACTTTGACCAAAAAGGGGGCTCAAAAATGGGAGTCAAAAATTGTTTTATATACAGTTCTGTGTGGCTCTGTTTTTTTGTGCATGCTGTTGAACAACCTCAGATTATTGAGTGTTTGCTACCCGACACAGAAGCATGGCCTGAAAAAAGAGTTGTGGACACAATTCTTTTGCACACCTCATGTTATATGCCACAACTTGATGCAGCAATAGAACAGGTATCAGATGATATTTTTAGTGTTGAGGGTGCTTTTCAGGTATGGCGTTTTTATCACAAAGGACCACATTATACGATTGATCGTGCGGGGACTATCTATCGCAATGCTCCAGAAAATGATTTGGCCCATCATGCACAGTATACGACCATGCCTCAGCCTGATGGTCGGGTTAACTGTAATCTATTTTCCATCGGCATAGAGCTGATTAATGATGAGTGTCACTCTATTACTCAGCAGCAATACGAGTCTCTTGTCTGGCTGATCAAAGATATTCAAACGCGACACGATATTAAGCATGTGCTTGGACATTCTATGGTAGCTTCGCGTCCGGAAGACATAGCATTTCGAAATGAGCTTAATATGCTTGGGACTATTGGTGAGTTCATAAAAACCGATCCGTGGGGTCTTGACTGGCATTATTTGAATTTGCTGTATCACGATAGAAAGAGTCAGTATGGTCATTAACAAGGGCTTTGCCCTTGACCCACAAGCACCCAGCGCTTGACCTGGTGACAAAATATAGCGCGACATATAAAAAAGCCCACGTAATTTTTTTTACGTGGGCTTTTTTATAATCGAAAGGCGATGAACTACTTGAGTTCTTCAGCTGTCCAGTTTTGCACGTCTTCTTGTGCTGTGCCTGATACGCGATCTTGTTCTACACCAGAAACGCGTTCTGTTTCAATGTCAACTTCTTGAGCTGCTGGTTCAACGATGGTGGTTGTTTCAACAACAACTGTTTCAACCATTGGTTGAGCTGGCTGCTCGGTTACTACTTGCTCGGTTTTTGGAGCAACAGCTTTTTTGCTGCGGCTTGTGCAACCTGCAAGAACAACTACTGAACTCAAAAGAACGATGCTTAAAATCTTGTTCATAAAAGAACATCCTTTAAAAATGATGATATGGCATTCGCCATTTTTGATTTGTACCAATTTAATTATAAATCGCTATCGTGCTTTCTTTTGTTTATTATTTTTTTTAGTTTTGGTTGTGCACGCTTTTTTTTCGACCGTTGTATGTATAAACGGTGAGCACTCAAGTGCGTGTACCAGGACCTCATCCATATGCTTTACGAAAATACGTGCTGGTTGCTCGCCGATTTCTGCAGCAATATCTAGCATATCGTTTTCATTTTCCAGCGGCAGTATGACTAGTGTAATATTATTTTGACGAGCTGCTAAGAGCTTTTCTTTAAGCCCACCAATCGCAAGAACTCGTCCGCGAAGGGTAATTTCACCCGTCATAGCCAGATGCGGCTTGACCGGTATTTTTGTCAAAGACGATACAAGCGCAGTACACATGGTGATACCGGCTGAAGGGCCGTCTTTTGGTGTTGCGCCTTCGGGCAAGTGAATATGAATATCTTTGGAGGTATGAAAGTTATCTTTTAATCCGAACTCTTGAGCTCGTGAGCGTACATAGCTCAGTGCTGCTTGGGCGGACTCTTGCATAACTTCTCCGAGCTGTCCGGTAAGTAAGAGGTTTCCCTTGCCCGGAAGCGTAGTAACCTCGATTTCCAAAATATCGCCGCCAAGTTCTGTCCATGCAAGACCGATCGCGAGGCCAATACGATTGCTTTCTGCTTGTTCTAACGATGTAGGCCGTACGGTTGAGCGTCCAAGCCACTCGCGCATAAGCTTTTCATCAACGGTGACGCTTTTTATTTTTGGATTCTCTAAAAAGAGTTGTATCGCTTTACGTGTGAGCTTAGCTAATACGCGCTCAAGCTGGCGCACGCCCGCCTCTTTTGTGTATTCATTGATGATGAGCTGAACGATTTCTGGGGCTAGTTTGAGTTGCGTTTTTTTGACCGAGTACTCTTTGAGAACACGTGGAATCAAAAAGTTTTGTGCAATCACCAATTTTTCGTCATTGGTGTATCCGGAAAGACGAATAATTTCCATGCGGTCAAAAAGAGGGTACGGAATTCCATCAATCATGTTTGCCGTGGTGATAAACAGCACTTTTGAAAGATCAAATTCAGCTTCAATATAATGATCGGTGAACGATTTGTTTTGTTCTGGATCAAGCACTTCAAGTAATGCTGATGCAGGGTCTCCATGCAGATCGTGTGCCATCTTGTCGATTTCATCGAGCAAAATAACCGGATTTTTGGTGCCCGCTTTTTTTATTGCTTGGATAATTTTGCCCGGTTGCGCTCCGACATACGTGCGCCGGTGCCCACGAATTTCGGCTTCATCGCGTACACCACCAAGAGAGATACGCACAAATTTGCGGCCAAGACTTTTAGCTATGGATTCTGCCAGAGATGTTTTCCCAACACCAGGAGGTCCAACTAAACACAAAATAGGTGAACGCTCGAGTGTTTGAGCATATTTTTGGGCAGCAAGGTACTCGATAATGCGTTCTTTTGGTTTTTTAAGTTGAGCATGATATTGGTTGAGAATTTCTTCTGCCCTTTTGAGACTGACAGAATCCTTACTCATTTTTGACCATGGCAAGGATATCAACCAATCGATGTATGTGCGGCTTACGCTTGCTTCTGGTGACATGGGCGACATTTGCTCAAGTCGGTGTATTTCTTTGTTAATACGTTCGCGTATATCAGCGGGCAGATCAAGCTTTTGCACGTGCTCTGCAACGCCCCCTATTTCAGCCTGGTAATCGTCACGTCCGAGTTCTTTTTGAATCGCCTTGATTTGTTCGTTGAGATAATATTCGCGTTGATTTTTTTCGACCTGTTTTTGTACCTGGCTGCGAATGCGCTCTTCAGTTTGCAAAATATCGATCTCTTTTGAGATGAATGTGCATAAGGCTAAAATACGTGTTTTTAAATCCACCGTGCGTACAATCACTTGCCGATCTTCTATCGAGTGAGTGATGTGTCCTGCCACAGTATCAGTTGCTGCATCAATATCCTCAAAAGTATGGGCTGCTCCCAAAAGATCAGCCGGAACCTTTTGATTCAGTTGCGCGTAAGTTGCATATAATTTTTGGAGCTCGCGCCACGTTGCCTCAAGTTCTGTGTTTAGAGTTTGATCCTCAGATACCACATCCTGGGTTTGAGTAAGAATAAACGGCTCTGTTTCGATCGTTTGTATAAGATGGGATCGACAGATACCTTCGACAAGAATTTTAAGCATACCTTTTGGCATGCGCATGACCTGAAGAATCAAACTGCGCGTTCCATAATCGAACACGTCATTGACGGTTGGATTTTCTGTTTCGGAATCTTTTTGTGCTGTGACAAAAAGCATATTGTCATGTTTGAGTGCATGCTCAACTGCAAGTATCGATGACTGACGGCCAACAATGATAGGAATAATGCTTTTAGGCAAAAGGACCACGCCCTTAAGAGGTAAGAGCGCGAGGTTTTTTTGTGAACTGTTTTCTTGATTTTGATCTTGATTCATAACAAAAGCTCCTTCGCGTACATAAACGAATGTACGAAATATTTAAGTATCTATATTATACCCAAAAAACCTCAAAATTTTAAGTTTTTGCGAAAGGTATGAGTAAAAGCACGCATGCATTTCTTGTAAAAAAAGCAGAAGTTTTTTTGAACAGGCACTGACAAAAAAAGGTAAAAGAGGTATAGTTGTTGTTTATGCATTTTGTTTATTGAATCTTGTAATACATTCACTCGACCACCCTATCGGTCGTGTCTTTGTTTAGTATATTTTGTTATACATGGAGATCTCGATGGAAACCAACGGAACTGAGACTCGCTTAGAGTTACGGCTCAAGCCAGTGCTTATTGAGGAAGAGCTTAAGTCTTCTTTTTTAGATTACGCAATGTCGGTTGTCGTCAGTCGAGCAATCCCTGACGTGCGCGATGGTCTTAAGCCAGTTCATCGTCGTGTGTTGTATGCCATGCATCAATTAGGTTTTTTCTATAACAGATCGTACCATAAATCCGTGCGCGTTGTTGGTGATGTTCTTGCTAAATATCACCCGCACGGTGATCAGGCGGTATACCAAACTATGGTTGGCATGGTGCAGAATTTTTCCAAGCGCTATCCATTGCTTGACGGTCAAGGTAACTGGGGCTCGCAGGATGGCGACTCTGCTGCAGCAATGCGTTATACCGAAGTTCGTATGCAAAAAATTGCGCAAGAACTTTTGACCGATATTGATAAAGAAACGGTTGAGTTTGTTCCAAATTTTGATGAATCCACCGTTGAACCAGTTATATTGCCAAGTCGCATACCGCATTTGTTGGTTAATGGAACAGCTGGTATTGCAGTTGGTATGGCAACATCGATCCCACCGCACAATCTTGGTGAAGTGGTATCTGCATGTATTGCCATGTTACATGATTCAAATATATCTGATGAAACATTATTTTCTCTTATTCCAGCACCTGACTTTCCAACCGGTGGCATGATCTGCGGACGTGGTGGAATCGTTAAAGCATATTCTACCGGGCGTGGTAGTCTTCGTTTGCGCGCTATCATTGAGGTTGAAGAAACTAAAAAGGGTGGCCAATCGCTCATTATCAAAGAGCTTCCCTATCAAATGCAAAAAAGCTCAGTAATTATGAAAATTGCTGATCTTGTACGCGATAAAATTATTGAAGGCATTACGCATATTCGTGATGAGTCTAACAAAGAAGGCGTGCGCGTAGTTATTGAAATTAAGCGCGGAGAAGACCCTGCTCTGGTGATGAATCAACTGTTTAAATACACCGAGCTTGAATCATCGGTTAACTTTATGATGCTCGGTTTGCTTGATAATCGTCCGCGTATTTTTGCTCTCAGGGATATCATTCGTGAGTTTTTAATATATCGTGAAACGATTATAACCAAGCGAACAAAGTTTGAACTCAAAAAGGCTCAGGCGCGCGAACATATCATTCAGGGTTTTATCAAGGCATTAAACTCAATCGAAGAAATTATTGCAGCGATCAAGTCTACGCAAACAACTGAAGAAGCATCACAAAAATTGATTGAAAAATTTGAGTTGTCTACTGAGCAGGCAAAAGCTATTTTGGAAATGCGCTTGCAACGTTTAACAGGTCTTGAGCGCAAAAAACTACAAGATGAGCTGTTAAATCTTGCAAAAGAGATCGATTTTTTCCGTTCAATTTTGTCCGATAGAACTATCTTAATAGGCCAAATTGAACAAGAACTTGTTGAAATTAAAAATCTGTACGCTGATAAACGTCGCACTATTATTGCAGATGCAGCTGAAACGCTGGATGACGCTGCATTAATCGCAGACGAAGATGTTGTAGTAACATTGACTCGTAAGGGTTACATTAAGCGCGTATTGCTCGAAACTTACAATGTACAACATCGTGGAGGTAAGGGCAAAATGGGCATGACTGCTCTTGATGACTCTGACGATGTTGTTGAAGATATTTTTATTGCTCGTACGCATGATGAGGTGCTTTTCTTTACCAACACCGGTCGTATTTATGGCATGTTTGTGTATGAAATTCCAGAAGGATCGCGTTTGGCTAAAGGCCGAGCTCTTGTGAACGTTATCTCGTTGCAAGAAGGCGAGTCGGTCGTAAAAATTGTGTGTGCGCGTAACCTTGAAAATCAGTTTATGGTTATGGTTACTAAGCTCGGGGTTATCAAGCGTACTCCTGCTTCGTTATTTGCAAAAATTCGTACAACCGGTATCCGTGCGGTTACTTTGCAAGAAGGTGATGAACTTGCCTTTTGTGCGTTGAGTACCGGTGCTGATTCAATTGTGCTTGCAACGGCTCATGGCATGGGTATTCGATTTGTGGAAACTGAAGTGCGTTCTATGGGTAGACAAGCTGCCGGTGTACGAGGTATTCGTCTTAAGAAGGACGATCGTGTCGTAGGCATGGAAGTTGTGTCTGATGACAAGGACATTTTATTTGCAACGGCACATGGTTATGGTAAGCGTGTACGCGTAGGTGACTTTAGAGTTGCGCATCGTGGTGGTATGGGTGTAAGAACCATTCCTACAAATGAACGTAATGGTGAAGTTATTGGTCTTGTGATTGTTGATGACTTATCAACGCTCTTGTTGATTGACGTCTCCGGCAAAATTATTCGTCTGCCATCATCGCAAGTTCGTACCATGGGTCGTCAGGCTCAAGGCGTACGATTGACGCGTCTTGATGAAGGGCAATTACTTGCAGGTGTTGTTGCGTCACATGATGAAGAAGCTTCGGCGGAATCGTCTGAAACTGACCAGTCAGCGACTGAACAGTCCGCGGACGAAAAGTCCATAGAGTCAGAAGAAGTAGTAGAAAGCAAAGAATAAAAAAAATATTTAGCAAGATTCACTAAGAGTTACACATTTAACACCTACCAATGCCAGATCAAGTAATAAATTGTGTATATCAAAGTGGCGAATGCCATAAAAGTTAAGAATATAAAAGGTACGTGCGAGCATGAATGCGCGCGATCGTTTTTTGTTGCATTGTTCTCTTATCGACGGGGTTGGGCCGGCAACGCTGGCTCCTCTGATCGATTTTTTGCATACGCATGATGATGCTCTTGTTGAACAATTTTATGCATGGGGCACGCGCGATTTTTGTGCCCTTGGTATATCGCAAGCTCGCGCAGAGTTTTTAGTCCATGGCTTGGCTGATATGCGAATGCTTGAAGCAGAAGAACATGTGTTGCAGAAGTCTGGTGCCGTATGGGTTTCGCGATTGTCAGGGCAGTATTCTCAGTTGCTTGCGCATATTCATCAGCCGCCCATCGGGTTGTATGTGTATGGATGCGCTGATGTTTTGAATATTCAAAATACTGTTGCATGCATAGGTTCTCGTAAAGCTGATAGGTACGGTTTTGCGTGTGTTGATAAAATTATTCGTGAGTGCACGGGTACTGATGTGTGTATAGTAAGTGGCGGAGCTCGAGGTATTGATACCAGTGCTCATCAACATGCGTTGCGTACTGGGCTTAAAACGATAGCGGTTCTTGGTTCAGGCCTGTGTCGGCCATATCCTAAAGAAAATAATTCTTTGTTTGATCAAATAATTGATGCGGGTGGTGCGGTAATTTCTTCGTTTGGTCTTGAGCAAGAGGCTCGACCGGATAATTTTCCGGCGCGTAATCGCATTATTGCGGGCATGTCGCGTGTAACGCTGGTATTTCAGGCTGCAGCTAAAAGTGGTGCGCTCATTACCGCGCGTTATGCCTTGGATGAAGGCCGCGATGTTTGTGCTGTTCCCGGTCAAATAGATAACCCTCTCTCAGAAGGTTGTCACGAATTAATTGCGCAAGGAGCCCAGTGTGTGCACTCAGGCTCTCATATTTTAAATTTGCTTGGTGTAAATGCTCATCGCAAAATATCGAACATGTCGATTTTTGAACCGGTTGAAAAAGAATGTGTTTCGCAAACAAATATGTCGCATAGTGAACAAATAGCATATCCTGCAGATTCTGATGAAGCGTATGTGTACGCTGCATGCAAAACGCCCCAATTTTTTGATCAGTTGATGGCGTTAGGTCGGTGGAGTTGTGCTGATACTCTGCGTGCAAAACTCTATGACTTGTCTTTTGATGGTGTAATAGAGCAAGATTTTATGGGGCGATGGTCACGCGTCACGGGGAGATAGGGATCTTTCAAGCGTGTGTATCAAAAATAATTGATCGTAATTTAGGGCTTTGGGGGCTTTATGTACGCACATATAATCGCAAAAGGGATAGCCGTAGGATTATTTTGTATAGGTGTTTGCGGTGCTTTGTTTGCATGCGCAATTTATTCATCAGTTTTTGATAATGTTGAGATTAAACCGACGGGCAGTTTTGGAGTGGCGTCATTGACGATGTTTGAGCACTGCTTGTATAAGGGTAAAACTATTGAATACCCGTATGACGTGTTTTTTCCGATCAAAAAAGATTTTACAACCTGTCCTTTAGTGCTTTTTGCTCATGGATATCTGTCCCAGAGCACTGATTATCTTTTTTTGCTCAAAGAACTCGCGAGCCATGGGTACGTAGTTGTTGCGATTAACATGCCCGGTTTAGCGCGTGTGGTAAAACTTGCTGATGGTACAAAAGTGCATGGTATATTTCAATCGATAGATATAACAAAAGAAAATCGTGAACAATTAATTAAGCAGGTTATAGACCAGTACTCGTTCATGATTGATGATTTTATGAGTAAATGTTCAGGGTGGAGTGCTATGCAGCAGCATTTTTTTGCAGGTATCGATACTTTGCATGTTATTGCTTTAGGGCACTCGCTTGGCGGGGTAACCATGCTGAAAAATGCATCCACAAAAAAATGGATAAAAAAGGTTATAAGCTTGGACGGCTGGTACGAAAACATCAATAAATCTGCCTTGCCATCATGCACATGGCTATTTTTAGCTGCGGGTGTTGGCGGCAAATCGTATTTAGCACGTATGATCTCTGTTGATACAGCGCTTGCAAAAAGTGTGGGTGAAAAGATTATTATAGAGAAAGCAGGACATGGTGCTTTTAGCGATGCCATATTATGGAATAAAGTACGACGTTGGTTTATGGCACGCTATATTTTAGTGGGCTCTATTGATGCTCATGAGGGTGTGCGCGAAATTCGTCGGATTGTGCTTGATTGGTGTAGCCGATTGCATAATAATGATTAACAGGACTTATTGGGATTAAATATTATGTCATGGGTCAAGCCTTCACAAGGCTTACGGCCCAAACGATACGTATACTTTCGTTATGGAGGGCGAATGCCCTTGTAGGAGTAAACAAATAATGAAAAAAGCATTAATTGTTCATAAATTAAAAAAAGTGTTTGAGCCTGCATGGTTTGCGCGCGTTCGTGGCGCCCAAGACTTTGTGGCGGTTAAGGAGATTTCGTTTTCGCTTACTCGCGGTGAAACACTCGGTTTTTTGGGTGCGAATGGTGCAGGTAAAACAACCACGATGCAAATGTTGCTTGGTGTCTTGACCCCTACGTCCGGATCAATGCAGTTTAATGCTCAACGTATAGCATTTGCTTCAGGCACTATGAAGTTACCAAGCAATTTAACGGTGTATGAGTGCCTACGTATGTACGGTTTACTGTACGGCATGAATTGGTCTCATTTGACTGTACGTATTGAAGAAATGCTTGATGCGTTTAGAATTCGACATCTTGCTCATAAAAATTCGACGCGACTGTCTGCAGGCCAAACGACCACAGTTATTTTAGCGCGTACATTTTTAGTTGAGCCTGATTTAATACTGCTTGATGAACCTACTGCGACGCTTGATCCTGAAAATGCTCAAACGATTCGGCAGTTTATCGCAACCTATAGCAAACAACACACGGTTTCGATGTTGTTTACGTCGCACAATATGGCCGAGGTTACTGAGTTGTGTGATCGTATTATTGTGCTTAAAAACGGTGAAATTGTCGCAGATAACACGCCGGAACGTCTTGCCGCAACAGTTTGCTTTGTCACTCTTACATTACTGGTCGTTCAAAATCTGTCTCGTTTAACCGAGTATCTTACCGTTTCCCAGATACGTTTTGAGTTAAAGGAACATGATTTTATTGAAATAGCGCTTGATGAACAAAGTGTTGCAAAAGTTTTGAATCAGTGTGCTCAACTTGGCGTTGATTATTCGAGTATATCGGTAGGCAAACCGACGCTCGAGGACTATTTTATAGCACTTATGCACTAATAAAAAATAAAAAAGCATCATTGAAAGGAATACATATGAAAGAATCGATGTATCGCATAGGGGCGATATTATATCGTCACCTGTTTTATTTTAAAAAGCCTTTTGAAATTTTTCATTACTGGTATTGGATTTTGATCGACATTATGATTTTTGGTTTTTTGGGCAAAAGTATCTCACAAACAGCAGTTGCCTCGAATAGTACCTCTGTTATGCAAGCGCACATTTTGTTCGCAAATCTTGCATTGCTGTATGGTTTTTTGCGTGCAAATACCACAGTGGGTGTTGCACTCTTGCGTGATTTGTGGGATGCAAATTTTGTTGCATTGTTCTCAACGCCTTTGCGCAAAACTGAATGGGTTATTGCTTTAGCAATACTTGCAGGTATTTGTGGTGTGGTGAGCTTTTCCATAGGCACTTTTTTAGTATGGCTGATTTTTGGGTTCTGGGTTTTTTCGTTTGGCTGGACGGTATTACTTGCGCTCGGGCTTCTTCTACTCGCGGGCATGATAGTGGGCTTTTTGATGACGGCGCTTTTACTCTGGCTTGGTAAACAGGCAAATCCACTTGTATGGGCGGCAAGCTGGCTGTTCGTGCCTATTAGTGGCGTATTTTACTCCATAGACGTGTTGCCGAGTGTTATGCGATCTATTCCTGCATACAATCCTTTATATCACATATTTTCGTTCGTGCGCATTACCGCTACAGGCGTGGCTGGATTTTGGACGCAGGTGGGAGTCGCTGCAGCATTGCTTGGAGTCTATGGGGTGTGCGTAGCATTTGTGCTCTCACGTGCATTTACATCAGCCTGCAAAAAAGGACTCACGCGGCTTGAAGTAGAAATGTAATGGCAGTCGCCAGTTTGAACCGATACATCAATCATGTTTGCTAGTCGTACTCGCCATTAAAGGTTTATGCGGCTCGAAGTCGAAATGTAATGGCCGTCGCTGTTTTTCGTGCCAGCCATAGCTTCAGATAAAATTGAGCCTGAAACATTGAAGCGCTCAGGCGTTTTATCTGGACTTCAGGCTCCAAGTGAAACCGAGTACTGAAACATTGAGGTGCTTGGGCGTGTCACTTGGGCTGAAAGTTTCAATGCGACGGCTGGAACCGATACATCAATTTTTTGTGTGAGCCGCATACGCCATTCATGTTCGCGCGCTTGTTTTGCGCATTTTTTTTGTACAATATAGGACCTTTTTTGTGTGGGTATGTTTGACAAATTTTTTTTGATTGATAGAATTATTTTTCAAATAGAGTTTTTTCTATTGTTTTTATAACTAAATATAAACAAGAGGTTTGTATGAAATTTCTCAAAAATGTATTTTTAGCATCACTTTTGCTTGCACCTGTATGTGCATGCGCGATGGAAGTAAAACCGGCAGAAGAACAACCCGTTACAGTTCAACCTCCTGTTGTCGTTACAGCAAAAACAAAGGGTTCTGGCTCAACATCCTCAACAAAAATTGATACTTTACGTGATTATTTTTGTATAGAACTTGCGGATGATGTGCGATCTCTTAAAAATGTGATCGCAAAAAATCCTCATTATTTGCCTGCAACATTGGTAACATTAGGTGTTGTTGCTTACGCTATCAAGTATCCAGTAATTCGTTACGGTGGTGCGATTGCTCTTGGTTCTTACTTGTGGTTTACCGCATCTGAAAATGGTAAATCAGCCGTAAGAAACTGGGGAGCATCTATTAAAAAAACTGTTTCTGAATCATGGGCTAAAAGAGATAGTATTGCTTCGGGACTTGCAAAATCAGCAGGAGCATTCTTTGTAGCAACGTTTGCAAAATCAAACGTGCCTGCTGAAGAAGCTAAACCAGAACCAGCAAAATAATTTTTTTAATTCTTGACCAAAACAAAAAGCCCATGGCGTAAAAACCGTGGGCTTTTTCATGAGCAAAAAACAACACTTTAATAACCACAAAAAAGGGCGTAAGCTTGGGCGAGGTAAGAAAATTTTTGTTGTAAAATTCATAAAAAACGTCCGGGATTTTTACGCATGAGCACTCAAAAAAAACATGTTAATGCACCATTGGTTGTAATTGAAGGAAACGTTGGCGCGGGCAAATCTACCTTTTTGCGCCTGATTGGCGAGCAGCTTAATGCGCAACTTGTTTTTGAGCCTAATGCTCAATGGCAGGATGTGGATGGCGAAAATTTGCTCGAAAAATTTTATGAGGATTCAAAACGTTGGGCGTATTCCTTTCAAACATATGTTTTTATCACGCGTGTACAAACTCAACAAGAAGCAGCAAAAATTAACACGCAACCCTTACAAATTTTGGAGCGGTCGGTATACTCAGATCGTTTTTGTTTTGCAAAAAACAGCTACGAGATGGGGAATCTTTCATCGCTCGAGTGGAAAATGTACTGCAAGTGGTTTGCTTGGCTTGTTGATACGCACGTGCAAAAACCTATCGCCTTTATCTATTTGCGTACGAGTCCTGAAGTATGCTTTAAGCGTTTACATAAACGTAATCGTTTTGAAGAGGTTAATGTGACGCTTGATTATTTGCAGCGCTTAGATAAAAAACATGAAGATTGGCTTATACACGGCAAAGAAGACCTCATAAAAAATATTCCTGTGTTAGTGCTGGATAATAATAAGGATTTTGAAAGTAATGAGTTGATCCGTGATGAGCATTTGTGTGAGATTGTGACCTTTTTTGAAAAAGTGTTACACTTTCCGGCAAAAACAGTACTTAAACAAAATTGATTGATTATCGTTAAAATTTTTTTACGAGAAGGATAATTGCAATGGAAGATATGATTGTCTGGGTAAAAATAGCAAAATGTTTTGCTGCAGCTTTGGCTATTGGTTTAGGTACCATGGGACCTGCTCTTTCACAAGGTAAAATTGGTGCGACAGGATGCGACAACATTGGTCGTTATCCACAAAGCGAAGGCGCTATTCGCAACATGACGTTGCTTGCGCTTACTATTGTTGAGACATCGGCTCTATTTGCGTTTATTACTGCGCTGCTTCTTATTTTTGCTATTAATTAATTTTGACGGCATGTTTGATAGCCGAATTATTTGAGATTTTTTTCACACGGCATGAAGTGCTTTTTTGTTATTTTCAATGCGTGTGAGCTTCTGGGCGCACCTTATCTCTATAGCGCAGTCCTCCAAGTGATTAACGTGTCACTTGGGCTTTGCACTTCCATAAACACAAATAGTGTGATTGGATCACATAAACAAGAAATAGTGCGGTCTTGGTACGCCTCTAAAAGGCCGTACTATTTTGCGACGCACCAATATGTTTGCGCAGGCCAAAATAGCCATGGCTATAAAATGATAATCGTCATAACAAAAGGTAGTACCTGCTATGCTGGAGATAAACCTAACGCTTATCGTGCAGATGGTTCATTTTCTGATTGCCTATCTCATCATGCGATCATTATTCGTGAAGGATGCCGTACGCATAGTGATTAATCGTGAGCTCACGCGAGAAAAACAGCGTGAGCTTATAAAACTTGAACAAGAAGTTATTGAAAAAAAACACGAAGAGCAGCATGCCCTGTCGCTTTATCTTAAAAAAGAGGCTTCTATTAAGATGCCCGAAATGATAAGCGAAGAGGTTCAACCTTTGCAAATTGATGAGCTCAAAGAACGTTGTTTACGTGCAGCTTGTGATCTTGATGAAACAGGAACCATTGTAGAAAGCGTTGCGCAAAAGCTTACAGAAAGGATTGAGCATGTTTGAGTGGTTTTTTATTCTGCTCAATTTTGCAATAATCGTCGCTTTGGTGTGGTACTTTGCGAAAAATTATGGCATCCCGAGCTTTAGACAGTCCTTGCAAGAGGAGCAAAGTACCGACAAAAAAATGGCTTTGGATGTTGCAAATACTCAAAAACGTGCAAAAGAAGCGACACGTGCTGTTGAGTCACAGCTCATTTTTAATGATCGTTTGTTTCGTATGATTGCGCTGTGGACTCGCAAACATGATGAGTGGGCCGCTCAGCGACGGGCTCAATTGGAGACTCAAAGTAATGTGATGTGCAAGCATCTTGTCTCACAATATGGAACTATTCAAAAGCGATGTATGTACCGAGCGCTAGTCCCAAAGATCATTGCACAAACGCAGCAAAATCTTGAACGTGTGTATACGCAAAAGGAGCACGCACAATCATTTGTTGATACTATTGTCAAAAATTGTGAGGAGCAGACACATGCGCAGAAATGATGCTCGTCTTGCAAAAAAATATGCGCAAGCATTTTTGGTTGTTTTTGGTGACAAATTGCCGGTAGACTTTCGTCAGCAGCTTGAGGACTATCGCAATTTTTGGTCATCAAATCAGGTGTTTGTGGCATGTTTGGGAATGGGGCACGTGTTAGAGGCTGATAAAAAATTAGCGCTTGATACGTATGTTTTTAAAACGTCTGAACGTAGATCTTTTTGGTTGCCTCTGGTAACACTATTATCCAACAACGGGCGCATGCCTTTTTTTGGCAATGTGGTTATCATATTGCAACAATTATATGAAGAAAAAACAAAAATAGTGACAGGATCGTTTGAGTCGTACCCTCTTTTGAGTGAAGATCAACAAAAAAATATGCGCGAATTTTTTTATAAAAAAACAGGGTATACCATAACAGGTCCTTGCAGAGAAAATGCCATGCTCATTGCTGGCATACGCATGCAAGGCGCATTTTTTCTGTGGGAGCGATCTATCAAAAAACGCATGAATGCGTTGCGACGTTTAATCTAATATGGCGTTCCCAGCCTTCCTTCCTTCGCCAAGGCTATGGCGGGCAGGCGCATGAAGCCTACGGCGGACAAGCGCCGCTTTGACTTATACCAATTTGCTCATTGATTATATGTTTAAATCGCAATGGTAACGTGTATATCTAAACGAATCTTGCTATAGGTGAAAAATGACTCTTAAGACTGCCGATTTGGAAAATCTTTTTGAAAAAGCTTTATCCCAAAGTGATCTCACAACTCTCGAAGAGGTTGGTGTGGTCGTTAAAGTTGGTGATGGCATGTGCCACATAAACGGGATAACGCATGCTCTGTACGGTGAAATTGTGTTATTTGAAGGTGGCAATAAAGGAATGATCCTTGATCTTGAAGAAGATCTTGCAACCGCTTTTTTTCTTTATAACACCATTCCGGTGAATGAAGGGGAAATGGTTCATCGTACCAAAAGTGTTTTTAAACTTGGTGTTGGCGAGTCATTGCTTGGACGCGTGGTAAACGCGCTTGGCACGCCTATAGACGGTCTCGGAACAGTAGACGTTGTTGAGGAGCGATCTATTGAAGTTGATATTCCTGGCATAGCAGATCGTAGCCCGGTGAACGAATCTTTGGAAACGGGTATCATGGCGATTGACACGCTTGTGCCAATCGGTCGTGGTCAGCGAGAGCTCATTATCGGGAACCGAAATACTGGAAAAACAGCAATTGCTTTGGATACGATTTTGCATCAAAAAGGCAAAAACGTTCTGTGTATTTATGTTGCGATTGGTCAGCGTCAAGTGAACGTTGCTCGTTTAATGCATACGCTGCAAGAGCGTGGGTCGCTTGAATACACCGCTATTATTATTGCTGATGCATCGGATGCGGTATTATGTAGATATATGGCTCCGTATGTTGGAACAACACTTGCTGAATACCTGAGAGATCAGGGCCGTGATGTATTGATTGTGTACGACGACTTAACCGATCATGCTATTGCATATCGTGAAATGTCGTTGCTTATGAGACGTTCTCCTGGTCGTGAGGCGTATCCTGGTGATATTTTCTATCTGCACTCACACCTTCTTGAGCGCTCAGGTAAATTTTTGGCTGGTGGTTCGATCACTGCTTTGCCGATCGTGCAGTTGCAGGGTGACGATTTAACCGCATATATTCCTACGAACTTGATTTCGATTACCGATGGCCAAATTTTCTTAGACTCTCACTTATTTAATAGTGGCGTGCGGCCTGCAGTGAATGGAGAGTTATCCGTTTCTCGTGTGGGTGGAGCTGCACAAACAAAGGCTATTCGCAAAGTAACCAAGTCTTTGCGTCTTGATTTGGCGCAATATAGCGAACTTGTTGGCTTTTCGCAATTTGGCACAGAGCTTGATATTGTTTCTCAGCGACAGCTTGCGCGCGGCGCGATTGCGGTTGAGTTGCTTAAGCAAGACCAGTTCAATACGCGGCCTTTTGAGCAGCAAGCAATTGTGCTGTTTCTTTTCCAAAAGGGCTTTTTAGAAGGCAAAGAAAAGAATCTTGCAGTCGATTGTGCGTGGAAGCTTGCAGTCGATTGTGCGTGGAAGTTTGTCGATTACATTAAACATACACAAACAGCGATCTATGATCGTATAAAACACGATGCTGATATATCTACTCAAACGGACAAACAGCTTTCTGATTATGCACGTGAGTTCATGATGATGTGTAAATAATAAGGGTTTCATCCTTAACCCACAAGGGCGTTCGCCCTTGACCCATTAAAAATTCACACGTGATACATGGCTTTTGCCGTGAGTAACTGAGGGGATATAAAAACGGTTTTTACCGTTTTTATATCCCCTCACACTTTATCCAGCCTTCGCATAAAACTTCGGCGGACATGAGCTTCGCATTTGTAAATTTATTGCTTTGTATTATTTTGTGGGTCAAGCCTTCGGCCCAAACGACACGTACTTACGGTCGTTATGGAGGGCGAACGCCCTTGCGGGTGTAGGGCAGAGCCCTACTATATATTTTGTTCGGTGCTGAGCTCATCAAATAACGCTTGTGCTTTGGTCATGAGGCTTTGGTGTTGATCGGGTATATTTTGTTTGAGATAGTAATTGATTGATTCTAATGGCGAGAGCGCCTGATCGATATCGCGCGAACGCATACGTCTTTGCTCGCCGGTATAGACCGGAAAAATACCAACTAAAAAGCATGCTTGGACACACGCTTGTTCAAGCGCTATACGATCAACACGGTCTTTGAGTGAGCGATCAAGCGTATAGGTAATTTTTATTATTGAGTCCTTGATAGGCTGCTCTAGAATTTTTTGCATAATGGTGTTTGTTTGGTTTATCTCATCAGTTAACGCTACATCGATTTGTATAAATGCACGAGTCATTGTTTTGATGAAGGTAACATTGGTGCGTGAGCCCTCAATGCACACATGGCAAAATCCTTTGTCTTCTTTGCGCTCGCCAAAATCGATACGCTCAATTGACCCGCTGTACACAATGGGCACATGTTTCTCTTTGTGCGGTATGCGTTGATATCGATGAAGGTGCCCCAGCGCGATGTATTTTAACGGAACCTGTGCGAGCTGATCAGGGGTAAATAACGGGTCCGTTCCCGTGAGCGCTTTTTTTTCTGATCCGGAGAACAGCCCTTCACTGCAGGTGAGATGTCCTGCAAGAATAGTGGGAATGCTTGGATCGAGATTTTGTATTAAATTTTGAATACGTGCATAGGTATTAAGTTCGATGGAAGTAGTTTTATTGAGCTGTGAAGTATGGCTCATGCCATTTTGATCTGCGCAGACGGTATGCGGCCGGTTTGTATCAGTATTCACAAGATCATTGCTTTCGGGTGTGCATGCCGTGATTTGCAGTGCCCTATGGTCTTGCTTTGTTGGCCATGGGATGCCTATAATGGCAATTTCTCCATGGGCTGTTTTAATCGTAATGGTTTGTGGGTAATCGATGATATGAATATTTTCAATCTCAAGCTCTTGAAAAATGTTTATGGCATGCGTTTTTCCCTGGCTGAGCGGAATATCGTGGTTGCCTGTAATGATGACAACAGGAATATGTACCTTTTGAAGTTGCGTGATTGATCGTGCAAATATTTTTTGGTGAGTTGGCGCAGGTGTTGCCGTTTTGTAAATATCACCGCAGATCAAAAAGAAATCAACCTTATGATCAATAGCATAATTTATGCATTGATTAAAAGCATGCTCAAAATCCAGAAGACGGGTATGTATTCCCGTCTTCTGATCGATTTTACCGTAATTTTCAACACCAAAGTGGAGATCGGCAGTATGTATGAATGATATCATGTCATTATCAACATGTGATTACGTATTTCCTAACCTGCCAGCCATAGCTTTACGCGACGGCTGGTCAATCTTACTATAGCTCAGAGTTTGTTTTCTTGTATGCCGGCTTTGCTTCATAAGTTACCTTTGGTGCAGGAGCTGGGCTTACGGATGTAGTTTTTTGCAATACTTCATCAAGATTTTTTTTGTTTTTCAGTTTTTCGCGAAGAATGGGCGCGTAGGCATGCTTAGTTGTTTGCTGTGTACGAGCAATAGCAAATCCGTTGTCTGGCACGTTTTCGGTAAGAGATGATCCAGCGGCCGTAATAGCTTCTTGTCCAATTGAAATCGGAGCTATCAATGCGTTAAGCGCACCAATTTGAGCGCCATCTTTGATGATAGTTTCTGACTTGTTTACTCCGTTGTAATTGCAGACAATGGTTCCGGCACCGATGTTTACATGTGAGCCGATGTGCGCATTGCCTAGATATGCGAGATGTTTTGCTTTAGAGTACTCGCCAATCGTAGTTTTTGTTGCCTCAACAAAACTGCCAATATGAGAGTGTGCGCCAACTGTGACGTTATTGCGTAAATGAGCGAATGGTCCAATTATTGCTTCAGCAGCGACGTGTGATTCATTGATCACTGAAAATGGTAGTATTGTGACATTTTCTTCAATCGTGCTTGCGGTAATTGATGTATACGCTTCAATGCGGCAGTTGCGACCTATACGTGAGCCTTTTTTAATCAGGGCTCCCGGTCCAACGATAGTGCCTGAGCCGATAGTAACATCGATATCAAGTTGAATGTGCGGTGCAACTGAAAACTGTACGCCATTGCTCATCCAATATGAGATAAGCTCGGTACGTTTAAGATATTCAGCCTCCCACAGTTCCTTGAGCGTATTGACGCCGCGAATAAGATCGAATGCTGCATCAATGGTTTCAACGTGGTAGCGATTATCATTGGCAAAATTTATCAGATCAGGAATGTACCATTCACCTGTTACCGTGCTTGGGGTCAAACGGTCAATTCCTTTTTCAAGAAACGAGCGCTTGAATATATAAATACCCGCATTGACGCAACAAATGATAGGCGCATCAACGGGTAAATCTTTTTCTTCTTTAACGATGACTGACGATCCTTTGCGAATAACGCGACCGTAACCTCGAATTGTGGGATCTTGGTTGTGTGCCTTAACAAATGAGACGTCTGCAAAAGCTTCGAGATGCGTTTGAATAAGATTTTCGATAGTATCGCGCGTAACAAGCGGCATATCACCGTTGATAACCAGTATATGATCAGCTGACCATGCAGATTGAGTTACTTTGAGTGCGTGACCTGTTCCCTGTTGTTCTTTTTGTTCGATGAATGAGATGCCTGAAAGATTGTGTCCGTTGACAATGCTCATTACGAGCTCTTTTTTGTGGCCAACAACAATGGTCGTTGGGATGTCGAGTTGATTAAGTAATTTAACGGGAAACATGATCATTTCTTGGCCACAGAGTGTGTACTGAAGTTTTGTTCCTTCGGTTTTAAATCTTGTGGACCTACCAGCTGCAAGAATTATTCCTTGGACCGACGCGTTGAATGACGCCATGTACGATCTCCTTTGTGTGAGGGGCCGCGATTTAGGAATTAATATATTTTTTGGTTAGCGATCGTATTTCATTTTGAGGCATTTTGGTAGTCGAAATCGAACTCTTTTGTGAGTATACGAATTTTTTTTTGTGAAGTCTATGGCAAAAGCCATTTTTTCATGTGCAGGCAAGCTTTCTGTTTATTCAATCTAATCGTGCTATTCACGATATTTTTATGTGCATTGCTTAGTGGGTCTCCACTGTACATTGTTTTTTATTCAGGAAGAGTATTAAAACGATTGAAAAAAGAGACTTTATTTTGATATTTTTTCTTTTAATTATACATATTTTTTATCATTTTCATTTCTCAAAAAAGGGGGGAGTATGAAAAAGGTGCTGAATAAATCTGTTTTGGCTATGTTTTTTTTGTGCAATTGCTCATCAATGCATGCGCAAGATATTCAAGATGCAACTATGCTTGAGTGGTTGTACGGTAATGCCGTTGGTAAGGTCGTCGGAAGCATTGCAACATCATCATCTTTGTGGAGTAAAGTGGTGGGCGTGTATGCAGGTAGTTTTTTAAGTAAATCCTCGATCAAATCATTTATTGAAAAATATCATGTTGATATGAGTGATGCATTAATCCAAGACATATCAAAATATAAGTCTTTGAACGATTTTTTTATTCGTAAACTTAAACCCGGAGCGCGACGTTTTGATCAATCTGATGTTTTGTGTTCACCGGCTGATTCACGTCTGTTGGTGATTGATAACGCTTTTGATTCTGTCGAGTTTCCTATTAAAGGAACTAAAGTATCTATTGAAAATATGGTTGCTGATCCGTATATCACTACGCGATTTAATGGTGGCACGATTTTTGTTTTTAGGCTTTCACCTCAGGACTATCATCGTTTTCATATGCCTTTGGATGGGTATCTTTCTGCAGCAAAAAAATTGGGTACGCGGTATGACTCGGTGAGTCCAACGGCGTATCAGATGGGCAAACAACCGTTAGAGCACAATGAGCGCCATCTCATTATGGGAACAACCAAGCAAGGACCACAATTTATTATTATGCCGGTTGGAGCGCTATCTGTAGGAAAAATAAAAGAATTATTTGAACCTGATACTTTTTTAAAAAAAGGTGACGAAATTGGATATTTCTTGTTTGGTGGATCTACCGTTGTTTTGATTTTCCCTCCAAAAATGCTTAAGGTTCGGGCCGATATACTCGATAATTCATCAAAAGGTATTGAAACCGTTGTGCGTGCAGGAGATCGTGTTGCAGACCTGAACTAAAACTCGTATGCTGGTAATGTTTGAAATGATGTGCATGGAGAGATGGCTGAGAGGTCGAAGGCGGCCGATTCGAAATCGGTTATCTCGAGTTAATCGGGATCGGGGGTTCGAATCCCCCTCTCTCCTCCATATTTTAAAATAAATGGCATACCAGAAGGCGAGCGAGTTTTATGATGCATGTTTTTTCACAAATGCGATTTATAGCGAAATTCACTAAAACATATACATGTGAACGCGAAAAGATAGCGTTAAAACAATCATTTTTTCGATACGTTTGTAGCGGTTTTAATAGCTGTGGCTGTAAAAGCTTTGTGCTTGCACTTTGTTCATTGAGTGCTTTTCAGTCAGTCTATGGCATGTTTGATAGTCGTTATGGCGTGCCTCCAATCACTGAACGTCCTTATTTTCGAGAGTATCGAAAATATCATTTTGGGGTGGAACCATTCTTGATGATTGCTGCGGACTCATATGGCATATGCGATGATGTTGGTTTGTACGATATTCATGGTCGATATGATCTATTTTTCTTGGATGAAGCTCTGCGGCTTGCTCAAAACACACCATCTCTTATGCGTCCTGACTGGTCAAACGTAAGCATGATGCCTTACTGTCTTGATGGAACATTTTCTGCACAGGGCATAAATTTTGTGGGACGCGCCTATTTGTTCGATTTTTTGAGTATCGGTTTTAAAGTTGCCTATTTGCATGCGCAAGCTGCAGTTCAGTATTTGTTTGATGATCATTCGAATCTTCATTTGCAAGGTCCGGGGGATGCGTATGATTTGCGTGAGCTTAAAAATAGATTACATAACATCTATTGTCTCAAGCCACCGGTGTGGTCTCAAAATATGTTTAGTGATATGGATTTATACGCACGCCTGGGTTTTATGCGCGAATATTGGCAAAAATTTAGAAAACTTGATGTAGGTTTTCAAGCAGGTGTATTAGTGCCTTTTGCTAAGCAAAAAATTAAAAACCAGCCTTTGTCAGTGCCTCTTGGTGGTAACAAAGCCTTTGGTATGTATATGATGCTTGATATTGATGCAATTCTCAAGGAAGACGTGCATGCAGGCTGTTGGTTTCGTATGCAAAAACGTATAAGTAAAACCTATGACATGCGTTTACCCATTTATCGCGAACCGGCTGATATGGGTGTGCTTGAGGGATGCTTAAATGTTTCTCCAGGCGTGACCTTTGGTGTATGTCCGTATGTTGCGATTGAGCATATGCGCGGTGGTTTCGGGTGCTATGCAGCATATACAGGCATTTTTCATATGACAGATACATTCTGTGATCGTCGTGCTGATACTTCTAAGAAAATAAATTTTGAGCATATTTGTGATGCTTCAAATTGGAGCTCTGATTTTATAACGATTGGCGCCCTTTACGATACGGCATCGGAATGTGATGATGAAAGTACACGAAAACCGATTTTTGGGTTATTCTGGGATATACCGATAGGTTTTATTGGCGGAAAGCATGCCTTTAAAACATATGGAATATCGTTAAGAGGCGAATTGCAGTTTTAAGTATCAAAAAATAATAAAAGGTTCTGCCGTGAAAGAAATGATTAATAAGTTCATTCCTGTTCGACGTTTTTTTAACTTTTTTTCTTGTGATATGGCGATCGATCTTGGCACAGCGAACACCGTGGTCTTTGTGCCGCACAAAGGCATAGTGCTTAACGAGCCATCGGTCGTAGCGGTTAAAGCAGGTACCAACAGAGTGCTGGCAGCCGGACGTCGCGCAAAAGAAATGCTTGGTAAAACGCCAGAAACGATTGTGGCATCCCGTCCTATGCGTGATGGCGTTATCGCAGATTTTGAGCTTACCGAAAGCATGATTCGTTATTTTATTAACGAGGTTCATGGTAATCGTCGTACGCTGTTCAAGCCACGCATGGTGATCGGTGTTCCATCAGGTATTACCCAAGTCGAGCGTCGTGCAGTTGAAGAAGCTGTTCGTCAAGCAGGTGCACAAGATGTATTTGTTGTCAGTGAGCCTATGGCTGCTGCAATCGGCGCAGGTCTGCCCGTTCATGAGCCTATGGGTTCAATGATCGTTGACATTGGCGGCGGTACGACTGAAGTTGCAGTAATTACGCTCAAAGGCGTAGTGTTCTGCAAATCGATTCGTGTTGGTGGTGATGAGATGGATCAAGCGATCGTTAACTATGTAAAACGTAAATATAATTTGTTGATTGGTGAGCGTACCGCTGAGCAAGTAAAAATTGCGATCGGAAGCGTGCTTGTTGATAACAACGCATCCGAGTCGATGGAAGTTAAGGGGCGTGATTTAATTACCGGTATTCCTAAGACCGTTATGCTTACGTCTGTTGAAGTTAACGAAGCGCTGCTCGAAACTGTTTCATCAATCGTTGATGTTGTGCGAGTAGCTCTTGAAAACACTCCACCAGAACTTTCTTCTGATTTAGTTGATCGCGGTATTATGCTTGCAGGTGGCGGTTCACTTCTGCGAGGCCTCGAAAAGTTACTTGCTCGTGAAACAGGTATTCCGGTTAAACGCGCAGAAAATCCTTTGCTGTGCGTCGTAAACGGTGCTGGCAAGATGCTCGAGAATCTCGACTTCTTCCGTGAAGCATTAATGAAATAAGGGCCTTGCCCTTTTGATATGTGCCGTTTCTTTAGTTTCTGTACGAGTATGTCGCGATTATTATTTCTTAATAGACTGCATTAATTAGTGAATATGTATAAAAAAGGCCATGCCTCAGCGCATGGCCTTCAACTTAAAAAACAGTTCGGACAACATTTTTTACGTGATCAATCGGTAGTTGATGCGATGCTTGCAGGCGTAAGCCTGAATGCTCAGTCATCGATCATGGAGATCGGCTGCGGTGATGGTTTTTTGACCAAGGACCTTCAACAGCAACCGCACGCACGTGTACGTATTTTCGAGATCGACCCTGAGTGGGCTGAGTACGTTGCTACAACTTATCCGCATGAGCGTATGGAGATTGTGCAACAGGACATTCTCACAATCGATTTTGAGACTTTGCGCGAACATGCGCCATGGACGTTGCTTGCAAATTTGCCCTATCAAATAACATTTCCGCTTTTTACCAAGATACAAGAGCATCGGGATTTGTTCGGTGAGAGCGTGGTTATGATTCAAGAAGAGGTTGCGCAAAAGTTCGTTGCAACATCAGGGCGTACGTATAGCTTTGTTTCGGTGTACTTTCAGCATTACTTCGAGTTTAAGTTGCTCAAAAAGGTTCCGCCCACGTCTTTTGTGCCTGCGCCAAGGGTGACATCGCGGTTGTTGTGGTTTAAGCCGCGCGCCCAGCTTGATGTGATCGAGCAAGAAGAAAAATTTTGGAAATTATTAAAAGTGTGCTTTCATCAACCACGTCGCACGATCAAAAATAATCTTATGCAATTACAAATGGATTTATCTGCGATACCCGCAGAACTGTTAGTGTTGCGTGCCCAGCAAATGACCAAAGAACAGTTTTTGCAGCTATGGTTATTAATTAATACTGAACCACTAATCACATGCAACCACAAACTTTTTTGCAATAGACTTGATTAAAACAAAAAGGACCGAATACACCCGGCCCTTTTTGTTTTGAAGAAAATTTTCAACATAGTTAGAGAGCTTGTTTCTGAGCTTTCAGTTGGTCATGGAGCTCTTGAATGAGCTTTTCGATTTCAGGGTTTGTATTTTGCAGAACATTTTGCACTGCTGCTATAGCTTCAGGGTACCCCTGGCCTTTTTTTACCAGTGCTTTGAATAATTTGATAGAGGCTTTCTGAACATACTTATCAGGAATTTGCATGCCTTTTTGTCCTGCAACTATGGCCTCACGATATCCCTGGCCATTTTCAACCAGCAGCATAAATAAACGGATCGCATCTTCCTGTACATCCGAATCAGAAGATTGCAAGCCTGTTTGTGCTGCGACTATAGCTTCAGGATACCCCTGTCCTTTTTCAAACAGGGTTTTGAATAAATCGAGTGATTCTCGTCGATCATCTAAATCAAAACTTTGTATGTTTTTTTGTGCTGCGGTTATAGATTCAGGATATCCCTGGCCTATTTCAACCAGTGATCTGAATAAAAATAACGCATCTTCCCGCATACTAAAATCAGAGCTTTGAGAGCCAGCTTGTGCTATAGCTATAGTTCGAATATAATTTTGCACACTGCGAAATGCATGTGTATACAGTTGCAATGTTTGGTTTAATCGCACGCTTGGATCGGCATTGCGAGAAATTAAAAATTCACTTAAATCGATAAATGTTTGTGGATAAAATGAAGACTTTTTGCTGAGGGCAAAAGCCAAATCAGGAATAGCTATTGGTTGCGCAAAAAAAGTGTTATAAAACCATAGCTCTGTTATAAAGTTTTTATCCATCCATTCTAAGCAAATTGACGTAGGTACAAGATATTGTAGTGATGGTAAGAGATTTTCTAGAGCAACAAAATCTTGGCGTTGCCAGAATAATGGAATGTTACCTGAATCAGTTTTTGTTACAGAATCAAAAAAACCATGGCCACCGCTATCTATTGTGAGGGTAACAGGGTACGCAGCACGTCCGAATCGTGCAACACTTGTCAATGCAACGTCAAGATGTATAGTGGTATGTTTTTTTTGCGCCTCTTGAATATCTTGAGGGCTTTCTTTTATCTGTCCAAAGTATTTAAAGCATACCGGAAGGTACTGCTCAATAAAATCCGGCCGTTGGACTTCAAGAGCAATATCTTTTCCTGCAAACAAACCTAAATTAAGCACATGGTCCATGAGTAAGATAATGTTATGGCAATTTGCTTCGAGATTATAGAGTACCGCACTGCCTTCGGGAACAATGACATATCCTTGGTTTTCAAAAAAAGGTTGCAATGTACCGCTTGGTACAAACATATACCCTGTAGTCGTTGGAGTCGTTTGTATGGTTTGGTTGCTTTTGTATTCGTTATACACAACATAGGGAATATTCGACACCACAGCTGTCCAATCATCATGAGCTTGTCGCTCACCCGCTAAAGAAGGATTTTTGTGTTTTTCGTAAAACCCAAGAATCTCTGCTCGAGGTTCTTTACCGGTGTATTGTTTTAAGAGGTCTGCATTAAACCCTGCAGTCGTCCAGAGAATATGATTAAAAAAATTACGCATCATATTTTCAGTGCAATCGGTAAAGACGATATCTTTGCCCTGTTCTAAAATTTTTATGAACTGTCCACCTGATGCAGCAGAAATGGTAGATAAAGATGCGTAGCCATACGTTGTATCAGTAGGCCCCTCGATTTTCAGCAATGATGCATATACAAACTGCTCATACTTTACAGGGTCCATTAAGTCAGCTTTTGTATAGGCAAAAGCCTGTTTTTTAATATCTTCTCCAAGATGATAATCGAAAGGCTCAATCACATTTTTTTGTTGGGCTAATACGCCTTGAAAGGATTCCACAATTTTTTGAGCTTTTTCTACACGAGGGGATAAAGTTGTTTTTTGTGCTGTTGGAAGTACTGTGATGGCTTTATGAATGACTTGTATTTTTGAGAGCAGCTCTTTTTTGAGCGTTTCGTAATACCATCGGATGTCTTCTAATTCTGTGCATTTGTTCCACAAAGCCGCAAGCAAAATATCATTTAAAACATTAAACAATACGTCCGTCTGTGGGTTAGAAGAACCACCGCCACCTTGATTTCCGATTCGAGGTGTTTGTTCATGACAGCAGAAGTTTGGGAAAAAAGGATCTGGCTGTTTTTTTGTAAGCATCTCAACTATTTCTTTTATTTGACCACTTTTTTCAAAAAAAAGCGGTCCGTTTGGTGCAATAAACTTTTGCAACCACAACATAGTGATTTGAGGCACCAACCTATGTATTAAGTTTTTTGAAGAAGCTTCCCGATGGTCTTTACCAAGCACAAACTCTGAGGCTGCCATTGTACCTGGTACACGATAAAAATATGCATGTACAAGACGTGCTATCGGTGACGTTATTTTTTTTTCCCATTTTTTATAGTCTTTGTTAAGTATGGTTCGATAGTCTTTAATTGACTCAGCCCCTCGTTTAATTGGTTCATAACTACGCATGGGTCCAAAATCATACAATTGTCGCACAAAGCCACTCTCCCACGCGACCGCGCCTTCGAGCAAACTGACATCACGCAACTCAGGCGGCAAAATAGATACGGTGCCTTTGAGGTTATTAAGGTTTGTTGCATACGTACTGAGAGTCCCTGCAATAAACAGTATGCAGAGTAAAACGTTTAAATATTTTTTGAACCTATTAAAATGCATACAAAACTCCTTTTTTTGAGCGTAAAGATGTATACCATAACCATAAAAAAACGATCAAACATTGCGCAATACATGAGATGTGATTGCGAATGTGCGAAGGTGCGTTTTTCTCATGTATAAAAATATTTGCAATAAACATCATTATTTTTCTTGTTTGAAAATTTTTATTTTGGGTATATCATAAAATATATATCGCAAAATAGAGCTTTCTATAGCTATGTTTGTTGCTTACAATCCCGAACAAAATCAATGTATTTGTATAGGTAAAAAAAGTTTACAGTTTGTTCTTGACCCTGACATGGTGTCATGCCTTAAGATCATGTAGGAAGGAAAAAACGATGACGCAGTGGCGAATCAAAGAACTCAGTGATGTGACCAAAATATCGGTGCGCATGTTGCACCATTACGATAAAATTGGCTTGTTAAAGCCATCGGGTCGCTCGGCAAATGGCTATCGTTGGTATTCAGAGGATGACCTGGCAACGTTGCAGCACATCATAGCGCTTAAGTCTTTTGGTTTTGACTTGAGCACTATAAAAACCATGTTGCAACAAAAACAGAGTCTCCATGAGCATTTATTGCTGCAGCAAAAGATGCTCATGCAGCAATCTGATAATCTGCGATCAGCGCATGATGCTCTTTCTGATGTTTTAGATCAATACAGGTCATCGAAATCCTTCGATCACAACAATTTAATCAAATTAATAGAGAGGTATCACATGTCAGAAGAACTGAAAAATACCTGGGTGAGCAAGCTCAGCGAAAAAGAACAGGATCGCTTTATTGATCTTAAAAAACGGTATCCCAAAGAGATTGGCGCATGGTTTGATCTATTTACCGCAATCAACAGCGGCAAACTTGGTGATCCTAAAGGCCCAGATGGCACGCGCGCAGTTGAAGCTTTTCTTGAGTTCCAAAAATTCAGTGCAATGCTTGATGCACAAAAAGCAAACAAAAAAATAACTGAAGCTGAAGCACAAGAAATTGTGGAGTATGCGAAAAGGAATGTTGCTGGAGAAGGCGCTTTAAATAAGGAAGGCTCAATCTGGTTTGGACAAGCAATGATAGAATATCAATTACAGCTTTGGACCAAGCTCCACAAAGATATCTCTAATAATTTGAATATTGACCCAGAGAGTGCCGTGGGCAAAAAAATAGCAGAACAATGGCGTGAAATACTTGCCATGAATTGCATGGGAAGCACCATAGACATGATGTTTGGTATTCAAATTTTACACAAAATGCATCCACAAAAAGCAACAGAGTTATGCCTCGATCCCATGGCTATACAATGGATCGATAAGGCGCTGAAAACGAAATTTTAGTCAAAACAGATAGAAAATGAGGTGTTGGTTTTACGGGTTTTATCTGTAAACACCAATGATATGTAAAAGAGGGGAGTATATGCTCCCCTTTATGTTCGATTTTGCAATACTTTTTTGTAAGGGTATATAGAGCGCCGTTTTTAAAAAGACACTAAACAGGTACACTTATTCTTGGCAAAGGGTATCCAAAAAAGAGATCCAAGGAATGAAGTGAAAAGAAGA